>Ga0065711_1031645_pt1 | contig 29131 bp, 14 predicted proteins | sample Hoacrofraction12_FD_59098 | JGI IMG/M metagenome (GOLD analysis project Ga0065711, IMG submission 59098) | Hoatzin crop microbial communities from Cojedes, Venezuela - Epithelial fraction 12 v2 (version 2) | ecosystem: Host-associated > Birds > Digestive system > Esophagus > Crop | place... | reverse complement strand
AGAGCTTGGCCCCATCCTCCTGACACCCACCCTTCAGATATTTGTAAGCATTTATTAGGTCCCCTCGCAGCCTTCTCTTCTTCAGGCTGAACAAGCCCAGTTCCCTCAACCTCTCCTCGTAGGGGAGATGAAATCAGAGAGCGTAAATTTTGGGGAAGAAATGTTATGTGACATAATTCATCTGAGCTCTGCTTGGCTTCCTTGAGTTTAGCCTGATGAGCTTTAAAGGAAAAGTAGAACTCCATATTTTATTTCTTTTATGCTTACTCCCCAAACTTCACTGGTATCTTTAAGGCCTCCAATGCTTAATTCAGAGTTCATACGATAACTCAAAGCTTTTCAGATTCAGTATCACCACAAATCATCAGGAAAATTTAGTGGCCTAGGTGCAAGACCTATCCACCTGCCTTTGCCACGAAGACTAACGATAATGAAAAGCCCAAACCAAAAAACAACCTGGTGATATTTCCTCCATTATCAAAAAAAATTACTCACCTGGGGTGAGTGAATGAGTAGAATTTTGAAAGATGGGATTATTATAATTATAAGCCAGAAACTAAAATGTTATTATACCCCTTTAACTGATATTTCAACTATTAACGCTGAACTCCATCTAACTTACCTGAATGCTTTTGCACAGTCTCTCCCTCTCTATTGCTAAATGTGTGTAAAATACCATGAAGGAGACTTAGGTATATTGCAAAGGTTGTATTTTAAGATGATATGGGATGGATACATTTGACTTTTTAAATCTTTCTCACTCTACTTCAGCAAAGGAATCAGAAATCTGTGTGGTTTTACTGCACTGTATCTTTTGGTGAAAGCAGATGGATATTTTTAGCATGAAAAATGACTTATGAATTCTTGAACATTTATTAAAAGCAATATTGTGTAACATATCAGGAAATATAACCCACCAGAAATCTTTTCGTGTTTATATCTAAAAAAATTAGTATTTTTCTCCCCTGTGTAAAATGATACATCTAATGACAGGAAACTTAAATGCTAAAATGCACTTTCAATACTTTCAATCATTCTTCTGTATGCTTGTGTATATTTCACTTCTTTTAGCGGTAAACATGCAGTTCAACTTGCTAATTAAACAACTTCGCGTTAACATTTAGCTTGATTTTTGAAGATAATACTGTCACAATTTTTCTACCAGCACGACTATAATTGACTCTTCCTAGGGCATGCGCAGCTGGACTGTGGGCTGCGTGGCTGTTCTTAGGGAAGGAAAAGAAAGGACAGCATTCCATTTCTATGAAAAAAGTACCTTTTTTTCTCAATGTCAGACATAGGGATTTACAACAGGAATGAGGGCTTCCTGTTGATCTTTTCCTGTTAAAAAGGCAAAGTATTTTAGACAAAAATATATCTGAGAGAGGAAGACCCTTGCGATTCACAGGTTCCCAGTCCCTGTAAAGCACCTCCACTGATGAGCTGCCTTTCCCTTCAGTGGTGGTTGACACCATGGAGGCAGAAAAATACCTGGATTCTTCAGTCCTCTTCCCCGACTGCTGCATCTATTTATTTTATTGCCTAAAAGAAATGGCATTCTGTTTTACCTTCATTCTATGTGACTTTCTCATGCTTGCTCCAGGAAAGCATTTTTGGAATTGCCCAAATGTCCAGAACACAGCTATTCCAGATAATTAAGATATTTGTTGTGACATTCAGGAGGAACAAGGCAAAACTAAGCTAAGTTGATGACAAAGAAAGTTAGGAAGCAGAAACCATTGCAACTAACATGTTTAAGAATTGTACCCAGTCTAGGAATAAAGCGACGCTGACTCATGTAACTTCTCTTTCCTCTCATTCTCACACTAACTTGCCATATCTTACCTATAGTTTTTGCTCCATTTACTGCTAGTACTAAAAAATTTAGGAGGCTAAATCATGAAGCAGGGCCCCAGTGTGCTAGCGGCTCAACAAACAGTGACAAAAAACGATGAGTGCTCCAGAACACCCCGAAATCCAGTTGCTACCCGTGCATTTTCTGTTTTTCCTATGATTTGATAATACTCAGGTTTAAAACACAAATGTATTTATAAGACTTACATTATCTCTGTAACTTTTTGCATCAAGAAACAGATTAGATAACCAATACAGAAACTGTAAAAAACTTCAGTCTCTTCGTATCAGTGATACCTCTGATAACACAAGAAAACAGAAGCATTTAGGATATCTAAGCAGAAAAAAAAAGTCTGTTTTTTTCCTGAAAATAACCTAAAAAAAACCGGCATAAAAAGTGTGATCAAATCAATAAGCAGCAGCACTGAATTCAGTTCACTACAGAGATGAAAAGACCCAAAAAAGGGGCAACACCGCCTTTCACCTGTGATACACCCACAGAGGCTCAGCGCCCATCAGTACGCACATAAAAGTGACGAGCGAGTGGTTGTAATGAAGAGCAGAGGTATACAGCCTCTATCAGATGAGAGGGGATTTGTCAGAGATTAATAGAATTCCATTGTAATATCCATATCTCACAAAGGCATACTCTGACAGGGTCCAATTACTTTCAACAAGCTGGGCCTGCTACATGGACCCTCTGAACCGGAATGGCCCTCCAATCTGTATGCTTTCGTTCAGACAGATAACACCAACGTGTTTCTCTCTGTGATCACTGCCTAACTTAAATGAGTTAATCTCGTTTTCCAGATGAATTGTTATTTTGTCTCCCGCAGGCTGTGATTACCGGATAAAAGTATTGTGTTAACAGGAGGGCCAGGGTCTTTTCAGCAGCGGATTCCACATTCAGATAACCAGCCAGAGCAGCCAGAGAAGGTTTTTTCTTCCTTGCTTGCTGGCTTGCCTTTTTTTTTTTTTCTGATGTGAAGTAAGAGAGTGGCACTAGCAGGAGAAAACTGTGAAATGACACAGAGATAAACCTTCCCAAATAATTATGTAACTTCAGAAGAGGTCATAGGGGCGGTTTATCTTCATATTTCAAAAGAATGTCTCGGTGAACCAATCACATTGACAGCCTACCTCTACATATTTTAAGATGTTACTTGCCTTTCACGCCTGCCCTTTCTTTCTCTAATGGCCTCTGTTTCTTAAGCCATTATAACATGTTTGAGAAATTCACAAGGGAGGCTATCAGAATATAAATATTTGGAAGCACTGAAATATATCTGGGCAGTATTAGAAAACAGGAAGGAGAAAAAAACAAGCCCATGATTTCACAAACAGTTCTCTCCAACTGATGAAGCAAGGGCCATATGGTGAGAGTTACAGTCTGCAGCACATTTTTTCTGAGATAATGTATTTTCTCAATGACAGCAGTGAGATTCTTCATTTCCTTTTCTTGATAAAACATTAAAAAAAAAGCCCCACTCTGATGTTAATTCTTAAGAACTACACCTTTGGGGGGTTAACGTAGGAGAAGCACAGATGTGAATAGACAGTTGTGCCTTGACCACCAGGTAAATCCCTTCAGGGTCAAGAATCACTCACACATAGACCCCGTCCAGGCAAATTCAAAGCCATGAACAGTAGCAGAACCACACCAGCTTATGTCAAGTCTGTTTCATGCATTTCCATCTGTATAGAAAAAACATGAAACTATTATGCTATTTTAGTATCTAGTGCCAAAAGGTAAACAAAATTTGATCTCTGAATGCAGTAGATTTCTCCAGTGGCTCTCCCAGGATGTAGAGCCAAGTCACTCCTGAGGTGGGTTATGTCAACAACTTGGAAACACGACGCAACATACGATCGCTGGTAATGTATCAAACGCTGCCCATGAAATGCAGTCGATAAGCTTATGAAAGCTTCCTGACAGAAAGCCACAACTTTTGACTGCAAAAAGCCAACGTCTTCAACAAAATATGAATTAATATTGGTGCATGATGTGCATCGGCAGCACACGGTGGCTGTACCCTACCCTGCGGGATGGCTCTGCGGCAGAGTAGACCCTGCAAGTGCTGGGCCCCGAGTTGTGCAGAGCTGGGGACCCAGAGAAGCACATTGCAGCTTCCTTTGTGGTCCCATGCCCACATTTCCTTCCACAGGAAAGGAGAGGCCACATCTGAAGGGAAAAGCAAATCTGAGGAATATCAGTCTCTACACAAATATTTGGGCTCCGTCTTTCTTCTGCAAAGAGTAACTGACAGCAGCAGATAGGAAAATCATTCATAGGTACCCAGGTAAATTAATGATAAGATAACACGTTCTGGAGTTTCTTTATTACAGAGTTTAAATATTTCTGTATCTCCTAATGAAGTGAAAAGTCTATGCAGCTGGAACCAGAGCCATCATATCACTGACTTCCATTTTGATCAAGCTGGCAGTATTCTCATTTCCGGTCAGAGGCAGTAAGCTCAACCTCTACACTGGGAACTAAATTCATAATCTGTCATTTAAAGATCCCTGGTATTTTTCAGAATGGGTAGATGATAACCTAATGGTTCACATTCTCTTATGAAAAACAAGCTTTAGGATTATGCATTACATACTACAGAATGCAAAATGTCTATACAGCATAAGCAGTCAATCATATGCTATTTCTGGAGAAAAGCAAAGAAAAAAAATCTAAGCACTTAAGGTGTAAAACCGATGTAATACTAAAAACATGTCTTCGCTCAAGAAGGTGAATAGAAAAGATTGTTTTCACACAGTAGGAGTCTCCCTCAGGTATATAAAGAATCGCATTGTATGCTGGGCTACAAAAAGACATATTCCAGTCTTCTTCTCCACCCCAAACTGCATTTTATTCTGCTTAGTAGGAGACAAGTGATGCAGCTAGGAGAGTGTGGAGTGTTCCTATGCATCATCATAAACAAGATAAGCAGAATTATTTCCTAAATTACAAACATCTACATCTGCAACAAATCACCGAGAGGAGCCGGGGATGCTGTGGACGCAGTATGGGCTCAAAGCCTGGTGCTCTTAGTGGCTCTGAGCAATAATGCTGCTGCTGTAGGAGCAGTGAGCTGGCATGACTTTCAAGTTACGGGTTGACTTCGCCTTGTCTTTGTCTGAAGAAAGCAGGAACAGTATTTTTCCATCCTTTTTTACAAGTGTTTTGATTGCACTGCTTCTCTCAACTTAGTCTAGGAAAGGGTAGGCCTCAGTAGGGATCTCGGAGGCCACAGATTCCCTGAGGTATATCCTCAGTAGGAGGATTTTTTTCCCATTTCTTTTGCTTAATTAACAGATCAGATGTGGGAATAGTAATGAATAAACATCAGGCAGTGAGACTGGTCACTTTGACTAACCTGTGATGAGTCTATACACAGCCACACAAGAGATTAAGCTCCCAGCACAGCTGTAACCAGGACTGCTCCCATCCTAGCTCCATTTTTTAGCACAGGACACAGCCCTGACATTCTGCTTGTCACACCGAAATTCAGAGTTACCAGCGGACAGTCCTGTTTCAGAGCTCAGTGGAAGCAAATACTGGTCCTCCTCACAATAACAGTCTTTTCCCAGACAAAGCCAACACTGGTATAGCAGAAATGATGCTAGCAAGCAGTGATGTGAATTGGTAACAAAGAAGCTTGATCAGTGTGATGGAGACAGACAGTCAGAGACACAAATTAAATCTCAGCTGCAAATTAATTTCTCATTCATTTTCTGTACACCGGTGCTACAAAACACTTTGTAGAAGTTGCATTGAAGGTAGCAGGCAAAATTATATTGTTTCAAGAGCTGAAAATATTCTCTGTAGAGAAATTTTAAACCCATAAACTTTTCCTTTTCTTCCTTTTTTAAAATAGTGCATCAACATGCATGCAGAGCAGATCTATGAATTGCTATGTGGTTGTATTTTTTAAATTGCCAGCCTTTTTTATTCGGTGGTCTTACAAAGTAAAACTGATAAAATGGACAGCCTTCTTTCTAAGCTAGCTTACATCTCTCCGTTTTTGAAAGCTTCCTAAACACGCAAGCACTCCATAAAAAAGTAACTGGTGCATGCAGAAGCAATGCAGTTCACAAATGAAGCAGTATAATGTCAATGGTTTGAAATTGTTCAGTCTCAGTTGTTTTCCAAGTCAATGCACTGGCAGTCTTGCCTGAATGCAACTAGTCAATAGAGGGAAAATAAATAGAGCATTTCCAGAATTCACCCATCAGCACTGAAAAGTGTCTGCTTACTATTACACAGTTTTAACATGTCATAATCGTTTTTCACAGTATAGAAAACCTCCTTATACCTTGCACAAAGAATAAATTACTATTCTAGCACCCTATACATATCTTCTAATAGAAATTCCAAGCAAAATGTATTGATTATAGCATTGTAAGTGGTATGTGTTATTAAAGTGGAATCTGAATCCTTTAACCTATTTTTAATGCTACACTATCAACAAAAATTTCTAATTTGGATATCTAAAAGCAGAGACTTCTGTATTTGGACTTCTGAACAGACTCATTTAACATTTCTGCAAGTCTCTTTACACTGAAAGAACTCTTTAATTTCAGGTAGAGTTGAACACCACAATTTATGCACAGCATTATTCCCGTAAAGAATCCCATAGACTATTAAGTTGGACAGGTTTTGCTCGCATAGGTAAAAGCTTTAGTGCCACAGCTCTATGACTCCAAGCACCCATACATTAAGCAGCAGAGAGATTCAACTGTCCCCTATCTCTCTATCTTTCATTTCTCCCATGCCCGTACGACAAGTGCTGTGTCGAACAGCACCACTAGGCTGAATGCTACACAAAGAAAGAAAGGAAGCAGACAGGACAGCCACATTGCTACAGCTTCCTTTTGAAAAAAAAAGTTATGCCTGCCTCTCCAAGCATCTAGATGCTAAATTACATCTAACGTGCTATGCTGACTTATCTAAGGTCTTTGCAATGCCACATAATTACAGAAAAGATCTGTTGTAGTCTGAAAAATAAGGACAAGTATGTCTTTTCCAATACCTTGCCTTCTTATCTGTCACCTGGATGAAAATCATGTGAAAAAAAATAAAGAGGAGAAAAAAATTCCCCTTCAGACCCAAGAACACACTAACGCCCATGGATATAATGTTACAATAAAAGAGCAGGACGACTACTAGCAGAGCTTTTATAGCTTAACAGTATTTTGACAACAAATGTTCATATTTCATTTGAAATTTATGAAACCTTTGTGCCTGTAATCCCATGAGCAGCTACATGGTAAATGAAAGTAGCAGGCAGTCTAGATTAATAATATTTTGCTTCATACTGGAAGAGCATTCTGAGGAAAAGAAACCCTGCTTTATCTGCTCTCCCACTTTTTTTTTTACAGTCCCTCTACTGGAACAGATTCAGAGCTCTAAAACCTGCTTGCAAATATTCACAGATGCCTTATTAATTTATGAGAAACTGAAGGACCCATCACAAGGTATAAGCAAGCAATTCAGGAATAACAAGTAGAGGGGTATGATACATGGCAAAATACCACCGCTCCTAGTCTTAGAGAGCTACCAGTGGTTTAAATCAAGTTCAAGGGGAATACCCGGAGTAAGCTCCTGTACTTCATATTCTAATAAGAAACAGTATGAAAAAAGCAGTTGCCCTATGAATCATAACCTTTGCTTTCACATTTTCACAGTTTAGACATACATGTATGCTAAAAGCTCAAGTGTGGCTTCTTGCACTTAAAGGTCTAAGTCTGTAAGTGTCTTTTTCAACAGCTCTAATTATCTTCAAGCATATCCAACACAAAGTGTTGGGTGTTTTTACTTTTTTTAACGTAGTCTCTAAGTGCAAGCTATCACGGAAAATATGGTGTGGGCCAATTATGGGCCTAGAAAGTAGGTATTTATTTTTATTAACATTTTTGTACCTTTTTGAACTCTCATGTGGACTTATTTCACATGCACAAGGTCTATTAGGCTGGTAAGACCACACTCAGATGTCTTGCTTTGTTCTAAAGCACAAGACGCTTGAATTTAACAGAGAAAAAAAAGGTAACTTCTTTCAAGCAGCAACTGGAGACACATTTTTTAAACATAGTTATTAAAAAGAGCCCTTTTGTCCCCTTTTTGTGAAAAATATAGCTTTTGTTCAGCTCTTCTTAATTTAAAGTATTTCTGTGGCTTTTAATTTTCTGAGTTTTATGTCAAAACTTAACACTTTAGCCTTTGAAAAACAGCATCTCTGTAAAACAAATACTGAATTTGACATTAAATAACATACAGAAAAATTCATAGGTACTTGATCTGTAAGATATTGCAGTAAAGAAAGTACCTCCTAAAGAAACAAGCATTAAGGTCAAAACATTGTTCACTGGTGGGAGAAAGGTTGGGAAAACTTTGGGTGAAGCAGCCACAACTGGGGAAAAGTGAATGACAGAATGGAGAAAGAGTAATGTGATAGCAAAGCTAAAAACAGAGTCTAGGCAAACTGTTATACTCACACATGAAAAACTGTAAAACAGGGCATTAGGCAGCTCTAGGAAAATCACACCGAATATACACAAAGGTAAAGGGAGGTATCTGAGAACAATGGTGTTAGGGATGCTGCATCACTAAGGGACTCCAATATTTCCAAATTACTAAAAAACGAAACTACAGAAGAATTGAGATCTGCGATTAGGGTACCAAATCTCTGAAAATAATAAAAAACACCCCTTGTTATCTGCAAAAAGCAACAAGTTTCTTTTACTGAAAACGATTCCAGAAAGACATCTGCAGCCTAAAGGTCAAAGACTTGCCATCCGGAACAAACCACTGGTCAACATTTTGGCAGTGATCAAAGGAACATATAAGAAGTGTTTATGGAATATATTGCTAAAAGAGAAGCTTCTCTTTAATTCAGAGTGAAGTTATAGCTTGATATATTCAAGAGTGCTATAAAACCTTTTTTCTTTCTTTTATTTGTTTAAGAATCATCTTAAATGGTCATCGTCATTTTTTGAGTCATCTTCCATGACTACTTTTGACATACAGCTCCATGGACTCATTGGCTACTAAGTAAAAAATCACTTCCTCTATCTTCTTCTTCCTTTCTAAGAAAAGGTGAGTGGAACAGGAAAAAAAAAGATGCTCTCATTCTTACATAAAGTAATGGTGATGTATCACTTTATTCTTCTTTCTTGCTTTTCTTCTACTTCTTGCCTTTCAAAGAGCAAGTCATTTTAGGAAAGATGATTTAGTGGTTCATTGAAGAAAAGAAAGAACCCACCAAACTTAGTCCTGTGTTTTCACTAATCTACTGCAATTAATATTTACTACCAAAACCAATATATGAGAGTTCGATCATTTGAGTTCTTTCCTCATAAATACACTTTGGATTGTCAAATATATTAGCAACCAAAGGAAGACTTCCATCAGCATCTGTGCTGAGTGGATTCAATAACAGTCTAAGCAATTTACTATAAAACTGTTATAGAAGCATTATATACCTGCATCAGGTTCACAGTTTTATTAATTTACACAGATTTTATGGTTTCTTGAAGTTCTTACGTGTGAAAGAATGAACTGATACTCGAAGAAAGCTGAGTCTAGTGAGAAAATGATCTGCTTAAATACCATTCAGTCTCATAAAAGAGTAACTATACAGTAGTTATACCACCATCTACATTTCCATATTTATAAAAATTGATATAGGTATAATCGGTTAATAACTTCTGCTCCTTCTAATGCACAATAAAATAAGTTTTACTGATCAGCTTTGTGGTTTAACTGCTAATTTGGCGGGGAAGGGGGGGGTCTTGAAGGAGAGCAGGGTAAAGGGCGCTTTAGGATATTTTTTTGCTTTCTAAAGAGAAAGGTCTAGGAAGTAATTGTTCCTTTGAGATCTCTTTCAGGATGCTCCAGAGCGATAACTTAAAGACAGGAGTTACCTTCCTCTCCAAAATAGGACTAAAACATTGATATATTTTAACATTAATATATTTTATGAAGTGAAATTCAATCAGCAAACGTTGCCTTTGTTTCTGTGTCCTGCATTGCTAGCCAGTGAAGTTCAAGAACCAATTTTAGACTTCTGTGCTAAGGTTTGGCCAGAAAATCAGATATTGCTTAATGAAGTATATACTGTACTGTATTATATTTCTTATGATATCGGAAACTATACAATGATGGAGTAGCTATGCACCTGTCCAGAGCCTAAAAACCAATTGCATTATGTGTACTTACATAATAATTCCATGATAGAACATCTCCTGTAACTATTACCCCACAAACACGCACAGCTTACGCAATAGTATAATGACACAAGGACAGAATAAGACACGAGAACAGTGCGGAATAAAAACTTGCTTGAAGTAGAGTGGATTATTGCCTAGGAGTAAAGCGAATGGGTTTGCTAAGTAAGAGGTTATCGCCTCACCCTCCTAGACCTGAGGAGTATTGAGTGCATCGCTTTCGAGTCTGAGCAATGTGACAAAGTGGAGCCACAGTCTGCACCATGTGGACAAGCCCTGTCAAACACATTATTTATAGTGTGTGTGTGTCTATATATTATACATATAGTATATAGAAGTATATACATGGAAGTGTACATATATAGTGTACAGAAGTATAGAAGTGTATATATAGTGTATAAAGTGTATATATACATGCTATATACACTACTTCTATGCATATATAGAAGTGAATGTATCCAGAAGAGAGCGTGTGTGTGTGTATTTACAGAGAAGTGTGTGTGTATGTGTATACACACACACACACTTCTGGATAAAGGAATGGTAGAGAGGATTTTTCAGTGAATCGATCTGAACTGGAAGCAAGTCCCTGGGCTAAGACTGAGCCATCAGATCCTCTCTGTCACTGAGGGGCTGCACTGCAGTCTGGCATCATGAGGAGTTTGTTACTCTGATCAAGCACAGGGCAAAACACACCTTGAAGACAGATGGACTCTCCTGCATAGGTTTAGTTTCATGTTTACTTAGACTTAGTCTTCTGAGCTGAGTAAATGGATTGAAGCCAGAAAGTTTGCTAGTTTGTGTATTTTCAATTACATAAAATAACTGTAAATAAACTCGTAATGCCAGGGGATTGAATGTGCTTAACCTGGGCCTGCTCTGAACCCTTTTCTCCAGCTGCTTAAACTTTGATATTACCCCAGGAAACAAACAGAAACTTTCAGCAAGTAAACAGTGTCCAGTGGCTCTTACAGCAGTTCCACAAGAGCAACTCCAAGAAAAAAGCTGTCATGATTTTGAAATATCTTCGTTCCAGATGCTGTTTTTATCAATTTCACAACATCATGTTTTTATTAATGCTTAGATATACACAACATCAAAAAATAAAGCTACTCTAAATTACAAAGCCAAGTCCGAGTAATTTTGTTAGGTTAATTTTCCCCATATTTTCCTCACACTCAAATTAGCTGAATCAAACTCAACAAATTTAGCATCAGAGCAGTATTTTCACAGGTATTTCCTAAATAAGATAATACCCAGTGCATACTGTATCTGCAAGCAGTAAGAGATCTGTAATGTATGCTTTCAGGAGAGAAGGGCATGAGAAGATCTGATAAAAAGCAGGGTACCTAATCTCAAACATACAGAACAAAAGGAAAGTGTTCTTCAAGGTATGACACAGACAAGAGCGAACAAGGGAAGGAAGTCAATAAGAAGTTTTACAGTAACATCAAATAGATCCTTATTTGCTTAATGCATATGACTTCACTTGCGTGCATCTTCTGCATATTTTAAGACCATAGTTTTTAAAGTGTTCAATGGGATATTCCCTCTGCCCTTCACCCCAGTGCTCTGAGCCATAGCTGACCTGGGATTGTATTGCAGGCTTTTCTTCTTTTAAACAAAAATTTTGCTCTCAAATATTTAAGAACTATATTTATAAAAAACAAGGAAGAGCACCTTAATTATCATATTTAGTATGTTATATTATAAATCCAGACATAGTACTCTCACAGACTTCTAAATAACTTTCCCCTGCCACCCACAAAGACCACATGAAACAGTAGTGCTGTTCCACAGACAACAGTTGCCCATCCAGAAGGCATTTATTGGATTCTCTCTCATCATCCAACCTCACAAAGGTCAAACATAAACTTCTTAATAAAATGCAGAAACAAAAATACAAATACAATTAGAGCACCCCAAAATCATAAAAATGTACCTACCTCTGAATACTTGTCCATTTAATTCCAGCTATATTAACCGTCACCTCAACTGAACAAGTGCTTTAACATACTTAAGAGTTGCAATTTCTGAGTACAGCAACAAAATAGAAATCCAGATGAAATGTAGAGCCTTTTTTCTTTAAAAAAAATCTAATCAACTTCATAAATACATGTATTTCATCTGTTCAGACTAAAGACATTTCCTCAGCCAAGCACTGATAATGTTGAACAAACACAATTTCTACGAAAATACCATGAATGTGGTAGCTATACATTGATCCCAACTAGCCTCTTTTAGTTGACTTTATGGCATTAATCCAGTTCTATAACACATAAAAAAAAGGAATAGATTCTCCTTTCTTTGTGTGTCTTTCCACAGGGAAGATTGGTCTGGTTTTGGAGAGTAGTTTAGTACTAGTTGTAGTTTAGCCTTCCTCCATGTGTGTCTTTCCAAACCATACTCAAAGAAGTAAAATGAAAGCGATGCTGATTTTTTCTCTGCAGAAGTGAAGGAGAGGATTAAAAACTGTTCCGAAAGCTCTCTTGACTTTAAAATGATATCAGATTTTGCCCTTTTACATCTGAGAACTGTCTTCTCTGCTAACTGGCGATTTGTCCCAACGTTTCATGTTTACGCAGCTCTCATCCTCTGCTACTCACGCTCTTTCCTATCCCTCACACTCAATCATTTTCTGTTCTCTCTACCCATCCCAACACCCTCCCAATTCTTCACGTATCCAACAAATTATCGCCTTCCCTCTTTCCCCTGGATACTACCATGAGAAGTTTAAACTAGCAAAAAACCAAGATGAAACTAACATAAGCGGTTATGGTACAAGTTACCAGAGAAATGTTGTGACTCTTTGTAAATGAAATAAAACTATAGTATGAGGGATTCTGCTTAAACCTTGGGCATGACAATAATTCTAATAATTCATATAGTGCAATAACTGCAAAAACTAAGAAACTTAGTTTTAGGTAGTTTTTGATGGAAGTCTCCATTATCATATGCATGTTTTGTAGAAATTTCAGTTTCTGCCTTCAAGAACTTAAATAAGAAATCAAAGGCCAACAAGGAAAATAAAAACAGTCAGTTTAAATGATGTATCGACCAGGGAACCATAAGGTAAATTGAGATATATACACTTACGTTACAAGTAACTCACGGCAGTCACGACTTCTCTTTTCTCATATAGAATCAATACGTGGTTGTGCTTCTTCAAGAGAAGCCAAAGTAAAACATATCCTTTTGGAAAAGAGATCTTCTTACACACAGTATAAGCAACTGAAGAAAAAAGTAGATATTAATAAAATATATATAATAGTTATTTTGACCTTCAGTTAAATTGTGCCCTATTTTATAGTGCTGAAATTGAAAAATCTTAAAATAACAACAAATCCCTAGGCATCTCCTAACAAGGGTACTACAGAGATTTAGAGGCCTCTAGTGATTTCTAGAGTGCTAGCTTGTGTACCAGCACCAGACTGATGTTTCTGCATTGAAAACCTGCAGCCGATCATTCTCATATTATTTTGGTTTTGTTATGTGCGGTGGGGAGAGTAGTATTTTCTATTGCTTTAGCACTCCAAGAGCTTGGTCAAGATCAGGTTTCATTGTCCAGCACAACAAAAACATATGGAGAGAGCAGTCCTGCAGCTCCTGCAAGCAGAGACTCCTACCGCTCCTGCTCACTCTTTCAGAGACCCAAACCCCACTACAGTCTCCGTGTCTGTGGCATATGGCCGGTAGCAACACAGATTAGCACAAGCTATGTGTGGGCATGGGCACCCGGAGTCCTATTTGCACGCACCTGGGTAGTAAACAAAGACACAGAGTTTTGACAGGAGATTCAGAGGCAGCTTTTTGCTTATTTTCAGTTCAAGAATATTATGCATCGGTTAGAACAAATGAAACCTATGCGTGGTGAAGCATTCCAGATTTTTCCTGTTTAGATCCTCTTGCCACTTCTCGTCAAGATTAGAAGTTGTATCGCAGAGCAAAGATACATGAAAAAATTCATTTGTCTTCATCACACCAGCGGGCATGACGTACTTTCCATGTGTAATCTAAAAAGTAACAACTCACCAAAGCTAATATGTCAAGGCATCTGGGCATGAACCCTGACCAAAATGCACCGCTTAAAAACTACAAGTCATATAGGCAGGGCTTCTCAAGAGATACTATTTTTTTTCAGCCAAAATTCCTCCCCTCCCACACCCTTCCCTACAGAGTTCCCATCAGCAAAGCAATTCACTCCAGTTACTAGCTCTACAATGCTAAGCGCAATTTTTCTTCTCAAAGTCATTTAGAGGGATGGGTAAACCACACTAGGTTAAAAACCATAAAAAGGGAAGGATTACAGTGCTGAATGTTCACACAGACACCTTTTTGCAGGATGGAGTGGTGTGCCATTCCTCTGAGCCCTCTGTTCCGCAGTGAAGCTGCACGCCTGGCACTGCGGCAGGGAAGTACACGGCCGGCACAGAGACGCCATCTATCCTCAGTGCACAAAAATTCTCGGAAAAACCTCATCGCTCATAAGAAAAGCAACAAAGGGGTCCAAACAGCAAAGGCCAGAATATTTAAGACATATGATTCATTTGGTATGCTTGATCCCAAACATTCCTCTTATTCCTGAAGAAGAGGTCCCTGAAGAAAGAAGATTATGGAAACTTTCCTGGTGGCTAGGAGAAGAAATAAAGATGCTGGCGTTTGCTATGAAGCAATGTGATTCTCAAAGTAATTTTTAATAATCTTTCTAGCAACACTTTCTCAAACCAGATATTTTTCCTGTCTCACAAAAATAAGACAATTTTAAAAGATGTTGATTCAAAAGCATTTTTAAGAGTTTGCACCTTGTTATTTTTCATCTTGCTTTACTCTTTGGAAATTATGAATACGTGATGCAGTGTTCTCCCTATATTTAACTCATCCACAAACGGATGATTTATAGTTCGTGGTTCAATACCACAAAAACATCTCAGTGTGGACACATCACTAAAAAGAGCTCAACTCTCTTTTCCTATATTCTACCTCCCACCTCAGGCTGAAGATCTGGAAAAAAAAATCAAGCACTGAAGCCTCTTACACTCTCAAACAGTTTCCCTATGGTGGTAGTAAATGCCCCAGAGCATGAGGCATTTATAACTTCCACAGGAACAAACAAAAAATATGTAACAATATATTCTAGGAAGTTATCTTAACCTCACAAGGGGCAGATGGGCAAAATGCTCCAGTATGATGTTTCCACCTAGGATGCCTATAACAACAAGAAGAAAATAGAAAATATGACCAGTCATCATGTATTTTCCAACTGAAACATCCTTAAAAGCAAGAGCAGCAGATGGTAGTCAAACTGGGATGGGATTTTTCTTGCAGTGTTTTTTTACAGTGATCGAGCCAACAGTGGTTGTTCATATCCCCTTCCTCTCAGCTACAAAAAAGATACGTACCCTCTTGCAAACAGAGAAGATCAGATACTGGTTAAAGATGTGTACAGGGTGGCAGAGGCAAAATCAGCCAGGCTGGTAATAGCTGTCCTGTACTGTAAGTTCCCTACAAAGAGCTGTGAAGATACTGGCACAAAAATCTGCACTGCATATTGCTGCAGCATAATTAATTAAGCCAGACAACACCCCTGTGAAATACAATAGGTCTAACCACTAAACCAAATCATCCTTATAAACATCCAAATGTCAGCAAGTGAATTTACGTCAGATTTACGAGTCAGTCACAGAAAAAAAAAATCACATATAGCTTCAAAAAGAAAGCACTTTACATTAAGTACAGCTCTCTTATGTTTTTGAATAATAATAAAAAAATGAAAGGATGACAGTCTTTTACAGGGATAACACCTCAGAACATTAGTGGATAAATCTTTGAAGAGGTAAGAAGTATTATCAGGATTTCCAACTGCAGAATCATACACCGTACTTGAGAATTCTCTGACACTCTACATAAAATATTATAACCATTAATTCATAATGACAATGTAAATATTTAAAATAAACCAAAATCTCATTAATATCAAGATTTTGATAGTTTGATGGGTTAGGTGGTAAGGCAGAATGTCCTTTATAGGCTATTACGCCTTTAGGATCAGGTATCCCTAATAACACACCCCCAGACAAACATAGACGTATGTTCCAAAAGCAATTCGAGCTTGGTTCTTTATGACTTTAGCTTGAAGGATTTTGTTTTCTGTATAATTTTTAAAGTGGAAGTGCAGTCACTCGCCGCTGGCTGCACTGTTTATCATGAAGTCAGCTCACTTAGTGCTGTCCAATTAAAATAGTCTGCAGCTGTAATGTATCACTGATTTTTCTAAGTATCTGAAAATATTCCTGCAAAGCCCAACCTCCAAAAATAAAACATAAATGAAAAGCAACAGTTCACTTGGCAGCCATCTAGGAGAGGATGTTTTGACATTATTTTCATGTTATTAAATGCACATTTTCCACTCAAAAACAAGAAGCTCCTGTCACAAATGATTTATATTTTAAAATAGTTTATGTCACATAAGGAAGGCGTATAATGGCTTGCTGCTGTAACCTTTTAAAATAAAATACAGGAATACTAACATTATATTTTTTCTTTGATAATTTATTTGACTATTTTGCTGCTTATTGAGACAGACAGACAACATTTCAGTGCTACCGAATGCAACACAGAAGCACTAAATAAAATGTCCAAACTCCATCTGACTTCCTACAATATGTTCCCTTAATTTTAAGTGACTTTTCTTCTATTGCTCTCTTCTAGTTCACGCCTGGAAAAATGACAGATTTTAAACGTTATCTTCATCATCTTTTAACCAACTACAGTTTCAAAATTATTTATTTAGGTAAATTTGGGAAAACCAGGGTCTCATGACATGTTTGCATGCTTCATTTCAAGCATGATGAAAGAACAAGATATAAAATAAAACTTTTTTCCTTTGTTACTGACTTTGTTCTAGTTCTTCCAGACATCGCACTTCTAAACTCAGGCTGCCACCAACAGACAGCATATAGACAAAAGAAGGTGATGTTCATCTGCAATGCACAGACGTCAAGCAGCAGGAAGGCCCCCTCCACTGAACAGCAACTAATGAATGCATATAAAAGAAAAATGATGCAACTTTTATACACTGTGTAAAGTCCCTGTGCAGAAGATTTCTGAGTGGACAGCACTACAAAAATTACCCAAATGTCTTGAAATATCTATTGAAAGTCTATAACTAAAAGAAGATTTTCTGTGTCTAGAGATACACAAATTCCTTACAATTTCTAAAAGTTAGACTGTCTTTAGATAAAGAACAACACTGCACCTTTAAGAAAATGTTATTTTTCCTGAGGCCCTATCAAGGTAAATTTCATCAGTATTCTAAGAATGAGTAAAGCACTTCAACAATTTATTTCAATAAAAGAAGACTTAGCTGAAAGGAGTATAAATGATGAGAACTTGCTTTAAACTGATTTATTCCCTGCAGCAATAAAAGGAATGTTTCTTCACTCAGCTGTTTAATATGCAAATATGCAGAGCATCCAGCTTCTGACAGCACATCATTAATAAACCCTTGCACTAAGCAGAGCTCCCGATATTTCATCCTGATGAAAATACATGATGATGATTTTAGACTGTATAATTTCAGAGTTGGAACAATGTACTTCCCAGTGATGGAAACTCAGCAATCCACAGTTCCAGTGTAGGTTTTTTAACAAGTTAACCTCTTTCTGTGAGAGGGAGACATCTGTTTACAAGGATTGCGAATATGGAAAAGCTTGTCACCAAACACTCAACTGGACAAGAAGAACCATGTTATTTATAGCAGAACACAAGAGTTGATTTCTTTTTAATCAACTCAGTCCTCTCTCACTTACCAAGCTTCACACACTAAAAAAAATTCCCTTTACCTGTATATATGATCTGATACCTTTTCAGCAAATGTGGAAATTAATGCTATCCCTTAAAATTAATTAAAGCAAAAAAAAAAAAATTCTGCAATTGTACTTCTCTCCATTAAAACCTATGAAGACAAACTCCTATATTTGACCATGCTGTAGCATTCCGCTTCTTGTGTTTATAGCCAAATTAAGTAACTACACATGCTTTTTTCTTCATTGCTTGTGCTAAAACTCTTAACACTCTTTCCAAAGAAGTTTTTAAAAAGGTTAAAAACTATTAAATGTTTGAAATAGGGAAAAGAATATTTGCCAATACTTTGCTCTGAAGTCTTTCCAGTCCAAAGTTGGAAATTGGAAGCTGTACAGAAATGTTAAGTTTTTTAAAGCATCCCTTTGAGCAGCATTGATCTTAATGGGCAACACCGAATGTCCATTTCTGCCTTGCAATTAATACCCACACAGATGATGTTGATCTCTTTACAACATGGAAACCTAACGAGCACTCATTTGGTTGCAAAAGTAGGTAACAATGAACAACTTGTTAAAGTCTGGTGGGCTTTTTTTTTGGCTGAAATACACTGCTGTTTTGCCACTGTAGTGTTAGGTCAAATATAAAGAGAGACCCCTTCTGCACTGCAAGAACAAAAAAAATGACTTTGCGTTTTAATTCAAAAGTATTTCTACTATGAATCAATCATTTAGCGTATTTCAAAGAAGTCTGAAGGACTTTCCTTTGAATCATTTCCCACTGGGTATCTAGGAAACAAAACATCTTCAGGGCTAAATTTCAGGGGAAGTCTTGCAGGTTTTAGTAAACTTCTCCTAGCCAGTATTTTACATGTTTCTGTTTTCTGTGCATGGCAATACTCCCTCATAACTCAAATGGGATTAACCAATTAAACATTTCCCAGTAGTCTCTAAAATAGCTGCTCTTGGCATGTTTTTTGCATGGAACAAACCTCAGCGGGAGGATATGATAGAAATCTTGCACTATTTAAATATAGAATTGGGACATCAAAGAAAGGGTTGTATTGAAATAACATGGATAATTAAGGAAGTGGAGAACAGTAATAACTGATTTACATAAAATGCTAATAAGCCTCTTGACTTGTTCGGCAATTTCTGCTTTAGGCATGGCAACTGCGGGTTCAAATTTGTGTACTAATTTTATTTTAGTATTTTCTTTTTCTTCCCTTTTCTACCCCTATTTTAAGTTCTCTACAGCCAGGCCAGTCTGTACTTGGCACCAAACCTTTTTCACAACAAAACTCCAAAGAAATCAGAATCTGAGCATAAACTTGTATAAAAGTTTTGTACACATTCACATCTACACACACATACAAAGCAGAAAGCGTAAAAGCCTTTAATTACTCGCCTGCACGTGTATGGATTCAGATTGCATCCCTCCCAGTTTAGCTCACTTTCATGTCATGCTGAATAATGTGTTACAAACGACCAATGACATATTAAAAATGTTAAATGCTCTTCACAATTACCAGGACTGAAAAACTTTGAAAACAGCCAGAGTGTAACGGGAAGAATGCGTTTCCATGGTGTTATGCTTCTTGCTACTCGGATGGGATGATTAGGGCACTGCACCAATACTATAGGTTATAGCTATTTTATACTGTACCCTTGTGCCATTTGCTTCTGCGAAGAAATTATATGCTCTGAAATTCTTGTTTTATTTTACTCTCTTACTGATCTCTCCTCACAGTGCTACAGCAGCAGTGGCTTTGAGATGTGAATGTGAATGAGTGTCTGAGCCACTCCTTCAGGACATGTCTGCGTATTGACCTTCAGCTTACCCTGTTTCCCTGTGAGCCCTCTAAGCATGATCCATCGCTTTCTCAGGCCATTCTCCCTTCACCCCATTGATGGGTTTCAGAGCTACTTAAATTTCAAAGTCCTGATGCGTTGCAGCAGTGGCCAGGGCTCAGCTTTGCTCACTTATAGATTGTACAAGGTCACAGTAAGGGAAGGGGAAAAAAAGCCAGAGCATTTATCAGGATGTATTGCTTTACTTTTTCTATCCATCACAAAGGCGATGATTCTATTTTAGTGAAAATCCATTGAACTCAGATCAAGTCAGATGGCTGTTATCATTGGAAACTCAAGAGCTGTCACACCATAATCGGTACAAATGATGAACACTGAAACGTGGGGCTTGAGGCCGCTTAATGGTCTTTAGTGAATTTTTTTCTGTTGCTTTTTAAATACCACAGAATGAATTTACTTAAGTGATTTCAATTTGAGAATGCTAAGATTTTGTTATGCAAGCACAGTTGATTCAGTAACAGATGATCTGACAGCTACTGTGCAATTAAATGCTTTCTACCAGCGTGCCCTCTCCCCCATGCACACACCCATACACGCGTGTAGACCACCCATGCAACCACCGTTACTTGCCTCAAAGCTATTCTAATTCTGGTCATCTTCTGTGATTCACTTTCCACTTGTAATAGGCAATGACACCCTGCAATATTAACAGGAACTTCTGCAGCGATATTGCTTTGTATTTTGTGAATGAGCTTTGGTGAAGCTTCCCTGTTCTAGAGCTACCCCTGTAAGAAGCAGCTGCATGTACGCAGGGAAAGGGGAAAGCAAGTCAAATTTCATTTCTCTTTCTTTTTCTCAAATCACAAACAGCTTAGTGAGACTCACATTTTAATAGAAAATTGGGGATCCGAACCAATAAAACATCCACTACGTAGATATGGAAGTAATGGATATTATTCAGTATAATTATAAGTGTATTTGAATTGTGTCAGAAACACGGTGCAGGGAAGTGCAAAGGAGCAGAGTATAGCCATCACACCTGACAAAGAGTTCGCTCTTCCCTGCAGTCCAAGCATGCTAATATTCTCATACTTAGGCTTCATTCTACTTCCTATCCGTTGTGACAGACTCACCCTCTACTTACTTGATCTCATCACCTGCACATAAGAAAGACCAGCTATCCCACGTTCTAGGGGACCTTGACAGATAATTAAAAATGCCTCTCTAATTAAGAGAAAAACAGCAACAGACAGCAACTTTGCTCCAGAGAAAAACAAGTCATTCCACAAAATTGTTATTTTCTTACTGAAAACCCATAATAAAATAATTGCCATCCAATTTTTGAAAGTAAAAAACCAACAACCCAACCCTTTCCACTTCCCACACAAACCCATTCCCCAGGCAGATGACTTATTGTAGTTATTAAAAGTAAATGTATTCAGCTTCCCAAGTACTAGCTAATCTTTGCCCGAAATACCCCCTCCTCCACCACACCTATGGAATATGCAAGAGGAAAGACATGATTGCTATGTAGGAATGTCCTAAGCTTTTTACTATTTAAAACTATGTTTAGATCTTAGGTTTTGATTTCCTCCCATTGAGCTAGGACAACACACTTTGAACAAGAACTACCTCAAACCATACAAGATTTCAGGAGGGAGCAAAGGGACAAAGGAAACGATCATTTCCACTGAACCATGAAGAACAGTACGTATTTATTCTTACTATTATTATAAAGCATACATAGCACCTTATAAAGAGAACAGTCAAAGCCTGCTAGTTACCTTGGCAGATTTAAGTCACCTGCCACTGCCACATTCACGAGGCCAGCGGCCTCTCCAGTCACTTAAGGCAGCTTCAGGGCTGTTCTACTATGGTTTCAGCTTCTAGTGCAATGCAAAATTGAAAAGAGAAATAAACCTAGTGCAAAATGGACTTAAGCCATGCTTCTCACCTGCTTTCTTCCTAGAGCAGGCAGTCTACTGTGTAAAATGTGCTTGCATATTTTGTAGTGTAGCGCAGGGACTTGGCTGTCTCCAAAATGTGTCAAGACTCACCAGAGTGGAGTGGGGATCATGCAGTGGAGAGCTCCGTGCATTTGGACATCTAATATAAACAAACACTTCATATTTTTCATGAACAAAACTTCCAAGCAAAGCCACAGGGAACACAGGCCTGTAGTTCCTTTCCATTTTCAGCCATCAATGCTTCCAGAAATCTGGAACAGGCCACAGTGAAGGCTGTGCACAAACTCTTCAGGAGCCCCTTTAACACTCCTGCAAAGTGGCATTAATGAGCCTTAGTGTAATGGAGGATCAACCCCCGGGCTCTGTGCTTCAAGAAGTAGAAAATCTCAAATAGGCTGGTATTATGTCTTCAAATACTTTTCTTTTTACAAACATTAAAAAAAATACAATTTTAGGAAGCTCTATACTTAATATAGTATATTTTTGCTTAATGAGAAGACTACATCTCAACCTTCAGTCTAATAAAAAAAAGAAGATAATTTTTGTTGATATTTTAAATGCACCAACTAACAATTCACAGACTTAGCTGTAGTCACCTGTGCATACACTGCATGCTCAGGGGAGAGCATGTAACTTAATAAGAGCCGTGCTATGATGTATTTTCAGCAGTGAAATGTCTTGGGCAAATGGCTGATTTCCTCCTATATTGTAGTGCATATCCAAAAGGATGAAATTGCTAAAAATATGCTTAAAATGCATATGCTCACTGATTTGCAAGATAAGAAGAATACTCTCCGAGCACCACATTGATCTAAAATATCTAATTATTACTTTCAGAACAATACATTTGTTTCAAAACTTCGGATGGGCGATGCTAGTGCCATCTCCTCTCTTTGCTCCCATGTTTGGGGCCAGGCCAATGACAGGGCATGGACTGAGCCAGGGGACTCTTGGAATGATCGCAGTTAAGCAGAACGGTTTCTTTCACTGGAACTCTGTTATAGACACACAGGGGACGTCTGAAAAGTAGGATATGTGTTGTTCACTTATAGCAGTAAGGACTAATTTGTCCTCAACAAATTTCTGATGTCACCTGGTTTTGCAAACAAGCCTTCTAGCCCTTCTCTACCTCTTTTTGTCAACTATCTAGGTACCGGGCTACTTGTAAAAGAGATGTTGTACGAATCAGGCACTCACCTATTTATTCTTTAAACCACTTGCTTCCTACTCTGTCCCAAACATTTAATACAGCTTTTCCTCCCACATAAGAGAAATATCTTCACCATTTCCAGCAACCCTGGTGTCCTCAGCTGTCGTTTTGGGAGAGCGAGAGTCAGTGTGAAGCACTATTTCACACGGGCCTTTAATTCCTTCAAACATTTCCCCCTCCTGCTGTAGAGAGCCAAGAAACAGCCATGCTCAGCTCGGGGCATGTGCTTCACAGCCACTGCTGCAGCACAGCACGGCCTGTCTTCTCCAAGTTTTAACGTCACACGATGTCCCAAAGCACAAGGGCCTATCAAGGCCTTATTTCTTTTTCACACAAAGTCAAATTTTTCAAGAATACATCTGTAAAATCGTGAATCTTTCTGACAAATCGCATACGGGCCCAAATCCTGACAATTCAGTTTGAGTACAATTGAAACCTCTCTCTAATTAGGTAATTTAAAAAGAAAAGAAAAAAAAGGCAAGCAAAACAAACTGAAAGCCTTTAGCTTCTATGTTATATCAGCAAAGACATGTTTTCATCATGCTGCTCTTACAGGTTGTGAATTTGCCAGCATCAATGAAGTACTCTGAAATCCTGATATGGTATTGAAGTTACCACAGAACTATGAAACACTTGTCACTGATTCACTAAATACAGACCACAGAGAAAGAGGAATAAAACACAGAGCATAGATTCTGGAATGAAAATACACACAGCACTTCCAACAAGCTTAAAAAAATGAAACAACAAAAAGTACTTCTTTGACAATTTTTGCTGGACACAAAATTCACTGCCGCTTTCAGCACGTAGGAGGTGCTTTGCCTTTCCTGTGCCTTCTCCATCTTTCAGGTAGCCGTGGTGGTGGCTGCAGCAGGTGACGTGAAAGAGCCGCCAGCCCTGCTTGGGACGGGAGCACGGTGGAGGACTGCCACCAGCAGCACGGCAGGCACTCGTGAAAAGCGGGCCTGACATTCCATGTCCCACCCCAAATAACAGCTTTATATTTGATTCCATCCACTGGAGATGTCAGCAAGGGAAACAAGGTTATGTGGCAGCAGCTACCATATTTTACCTATCTATATAAATACATTTAAACATATGGGAAATAAGGTTAAAGGACTGATCCTGAGGTATGGACTTTTAGGCTAGTAACCCTCACAGAACTCCAACCTGAACACTGCAAGTGGGAGTAAAAACAGTGCATGATACCAATACATCTACTATAAACATCCACGGGAAAACATTACACCCGTTATGTGCTTTAACACAGCCCCTGTCTGTGAACTGGGAATGCTTTTGTAGTGTACTGCCTCACAGAGCAGACAAGCTCCTTAATAACTGGATGTTAGGAGAATTGAAGCAAAACTTTTATCTTTACTATTAAATCTCTCTTTTCAATCACTAAGCTCGCTATGAAATAGCATAACAATGCTGCTATTAGGTAAGCAAGGGACAGAGTGGATGCAAATCCCCACTGAATTAACATGCCTGCTCCTGAGTCAGCGCTGGGCCTTCCAGCACCGACCTTCCCAATCAGCACGTCTGGTTTTTCCCATTTCCCAATGGCACAGGGCTCATCTTCTCTCTGAAGAAATCAACCCCAGTATGTGGCACCTCTCCAAATTAGCACCACACACCAGGGTGGGCTTTAGAGTCTAATTAGCATTACTAGAAAGTGTCCGTTTTTCAATAACTTCCACAGTATTTAAACAAAGCAAATCAAAGACTGTGGGTACATGGTTAGTCTGTAACATCAGATAGTGAGAAGAAGGCACCTACCCCTGGCTCCTTGCCAGTTTTGGTTAGCAGACTCAGGGTACGAACTTGGGACCTCTCAGTGAATAGACGCTAACGCACCGGTGAAAGGTCATCAAAGCAGTCTGACTTCGGATATCCTGGAGCGGTACTGAAGTCTCTCATTCCTCCGCTATCTTTTGTCCCCATCCGGTTCACCTAATAGATGATCCTAACAATTCACATTGGCAGTCCTCTGTAGTGTAATGAACACTATGTGGTCTGATGAATGCAACCGCTGCACAGAAAACGTCAGTTCTTTCATTAAGAAAACCTTCCCAAGTTCATTGTATTGAACCAGCGCTCCAGCTATTAGGCTGATACATGACACAGTCAATTCCAGTTACACTTTAAGTGACTATTCATGTTCAGTGAATTCAATTTTTAAAGATAATTTGTATATGTTTAGGTATTTACATGAATGCACATTTCTTCTGACTTCTTCTTACATATCTTTTTCTGAGCTTTCCATTATTATAGTAATGGGGGGGAGAGGGAGGGGATTATATTTCCCAACAGATTCTGAAAATGCATAACTGATGGAAAAGACACTGAAAACCAAATCAGCAGCTTTCTGAGAATATACTTGCATAGAACTCTGAATTACTTGTAGGTAAAACAAATTACAATGTATGCATTTATTAACGTTAAAAAAAATAGCTCACAAATTTCTTTAAAGAATGACTACTGTTATGTCACATTTATTTCTGAGGACCCATTTTCTGATATTAGCCAATATAGTACCTCGTTGTATATAGTACTACAATTAGTGGCATGTAAACTTGTAAAGCAAGTAATTAAAAAAGTTAAGCTATTGCTGCTGCTGAACAGAAAGCACCTGTTTTTTCACGAAGAAAAGCTTCCCAAGTTCATCGTATTGAACAAGGACTCCAGCTATTAAGCTGTGCAATGACACAGTCAATGACTGCTGTAGTATTAATTCCATTTAAGCATCTTTTTGTTATCGCTAGCCTTTCTGTACTTTCTTTTAACCGACTTTGTTTATTGATAATTATTAGAGGACCATTGGTTCCAAAAGACAGGCATATTTTCATTATACATATCCTCCACTGCCCACAGTAGTAACAATATTTCTGTACAGATCATGCTGAAGTCTTCAAAGCATTTACAGTGTGCACAGATCATGATACAGTGCTTCAGAAATAAAAAATAAATAAGGTCTCTTATTGCACCATTTGGATATTGAACAACAGTAAATCTAGCTTTCCATCCACGTATTTAAAAAGAACAGGCTGTTTACTTCTTCTGAAACACACTACAATGTTTCCATTAATGTGGATTTCTTTTAAATTAAACTATCAACTCTACTTTTCTACAATGAAAAAATATAATTATTATATCTTGACTTTACCAGGCTTAACATGCTTGTGGACTAAAGCTCTACTGTTCGGGAAATAAAAACACCTTTCTTAATACTGCACTTCATAAGAGAAATTACAATTATGGGATGCAGGAACTTTGTGGTTTGATATACTTTGCAAGTGAAGAAGGGGGATGCCCTTCAAAGTTGGAAGGTAATCATTATTGACCTTGTGCATTTAAGACAGCCTAGCAGGTTTCTATATAAAGAAACTTACAGAGAGGTCATTGAAAGCACTAGTGAAGAGACATGAAAAAAGGAGATAGCAGAGAACATAGCACCAGTTAAGCAGGTTAAAAATTTAACTATAAACAGATTCAGGAAGTGAAGGTAAAAACAAAAGAACATTTTCTTTGTAAGTGTCATGCAAATTTATGGTTCTGCATTAAATATTCATTATCAGTTAGGTAGCCTTTACAATGTCATTATTAACTTTTACAATTTCTGCAAAGTCTTTTTCTCTTCTTTCCCTACATGCAGCATGAGCACTCTGTGGTTTTTGAACACATGAGCACGTGCTTAGGGCTGGCACTCAGCGGGCAGGAATCTGGTCTTCCCTCCTTTACTCATTCCCAGGGTCTCTGTTAATCTCTCTTTGTTTGAATTTACCTGTTTGAAAAACAGGTACAATAAAACCTCCAGGCATCTCCCCAGGGTTCTATGACACCTAGTTTGGCACTTCCAAAAGCACACTTAGAAGAGCCTTTTGAAATCATTGAATGAAAAGCATTATGTAATGAAAAATAAATTACTTTAGTATGACGAGGTTATTTGGAAAATGTTTAGTTAAAATACTCTGGTTAGGAATATTAAAACACCTGTGATACACAGTGGATAGCTTTAATACGCTTTTTTCTTTCAAACAAAATTTTAAAATAAGCTGTAACGCAGAAAAGGTCCTATTTACGTGTACTTTCTACTCCCATTTAATTAAATCTGTATCAGTATTATTATACAGTATTCACATATTTTCTGTTTCCCCCTCTAGATAAAGAACAAAGAAATTGAAAGAGAAACAGAAATAAAACGACTGAGCTCTTACTTTTTTGCTTTTATAAACAGAAGAGGGACAAACCTGCTGACCTTTCTGTGATTTGTGCTATTTCTCTTCAACCTACCGCCTCACGATGGCTGTATATACCTGGCCTGGTTAGGCAAACCTCTTTCCTACTGGGTCTTTCGTCCCAAGAACACCAGCCTACCATGCAGCTAGGAAACTGCAATCTCAGTACACTGAAAACCTCCACCAGAAGAGTCAATCATTCTTATTAACAGATGCCAACAGCATCCTAGAAACAATCCCCTCGCATGACTGTCCTGCCCCTTCAGCCTCCCCTCCCCTGTCAGCCGATAGCATACAGTTTCCCAAAATATGTCTCATTTTCAAGAGACAGATGTATTACAGCCCTGTTATCACATATATACCCTTCAGAAAAGATAAAAATAAGAAAGACCTTACAAAACATGTTGTAGCAATAGCTAAATCATAAATGTTTGATAAGGAATGGCTAAATCCAGACAAATAACTGTTCAATCCCACTTTGTATTAGGCAGATAAAGTCACACAGGAAATCAATGTGATCTATTGAAATGAAAAAAAGTCCATCTTAGGGACTATACGGTATTATAGAATATGTGACATTATAAATGGGCTGCTCCCATAAGTGTTATACAATCAGAAGTTGCATAGTTTTTATTTATTTTTGTGTTTAGGAATGTAAAAGTGGGATGTGAAAGTCACTATTTGTCAACAGGGCACATGTGGGCAGCAGTGAAGTAGGTGAGTATTTATAACCTTTTTATTTTCCCACTCTTGAAGGGAATACATAATCCTCTCTAGGGATAAAAGGCTCTTCAGTCACCCGCTAGCCCAGGGCTCCTTTTTAGCACAGGCTGACAGATGTGCTAAAATTGTAAGTGAAGTGTTGTGATGTTGACTCCTAAAGCAGCGATCATTAAGGTTGAAATTAGTATCCCCTCCCAGCCATTCAAATGTTAAAAAGTTCTGACACCAGGCGTAATTGGACAACTTCACCTAGTGGGGATAGCATTACATTTTATCCTACTGACTTCTTTCTGCCTTTTTCATCCCTCCTCCAATTTAAATGAAGCAAAACAACTTTTTATACATCTTTCACTTACACAAAACAAAACAAAAATCTGCTTATGCAGAAAGACATCTCAAAAGCAGACATACGAGTTCACAACTACATATACAAGTAGTATTGTTTAAGGCTATACTATTTCAGCTGACAACAGTATTTTAAATAAGATGCAGTTAAAAAAAAGACTGAAGGAAAATATAAACAGATGTCCTAATATGTATTAGCATCTGCTGAAAGAAATTTCATTTGAAAATGTCAAACACACTTTTCTGGCTATATGTACTAATTAGTTACATGTGGTGTTAACATACTTTAATCTTCTGAAATAAAAGTTTCACATGCACTATATTTATGTATACCTGGGTACATCTCCAGCAAGTACAGCAGTTGCTATAAATGGCAGCAAGTGCTAAAAGATATAAGCAATCCACACAATTAGATTTCAGGTCATTTAGATCGGTGTGAACTAAAAAACATGTTAATGTGCTATACACCCTGCCGCTTCTGCAAATCTTGCTGAGTTTGACACATTAACGAACGGGCCATCACCTGATAAACGCTGGATGTGTGCGGACCGCTAAAGTCTCAGATTGTCTCTACTGACTCGGACCAAGATTCTGACAATGACACAAACCCAGCAGTGCTGCTGCACTATTGAACTGTTCTTGTGCTGTGTGTCTGAAGGGAAGATCTTTCTTCTTCATTTTATGAGAAAAACTTCAAATGTAGATCAAGGCCCACACTGTAACACAAAATATGGGAAAGCTGACTGCGAAACCTAACCAGTGTTTTAAAATCAAATAAAATACAATGTTTGTGAATTCTTAACACTTTGCTATTGGGTCCAAAGGAGGGCTACAAAAATGATCCGAGGGCTGGAGCACCTCTCCTATGAGGACAGGCTGAGAGAGTTGGGCTTGTTCAGCCTGGAGAAGAGAAGGCTGCGGGAGACCTGATTGCAGCCTTTCAGTACTTAAAGGGAGCCTATA
>Ga0065711_1031644_pt1 | contig 29135 bp, 13 predicted proteins | sample Hoacrofraction12_FD_59098 | JGI IMG/M metagenome (GOLD analysis project Ga0065711, IMG submission 59098) | Hoatzin crop microbial communities from Cojedes, Venezuela - Epithelial fraction 12 v2 (version 2) | ecosystem: Host-associated > Birds > Digestive system > Esophagus > Crop | place... | reverse complement strand
AAAAAAAGTCATAGACGATGGATTTGAAAACTCATTACAACCTCTGTATATACAAAAAACTTACTGCATTTTGAAGAACTAGTCCAAATGCTTCATTCCTCATCTGACTATTTATGCTGCATCTAGAATTCAAAATATTTAAGAAAACAGTGCGCTTCACATCAAACTGATACTATATCTCTCTGTGGCAACTTAGTTATTAGAAGAAAAGGCCCTCCACTTGAATAATGTGGTTTTGTGGCTTTTCTGTTTGGGTGGGGGTGTGCATGTTGTTTTGGTTTGGAGGGTTTTTTCCTTAGAATGAGTTCCCCGTGAAAAATCCCAACTTCCATGTGCCTCATAACTTTATTTAATAAAGTGATTAACAGTCAAGTCAGTAGCTGAAAAGTATATGTATTTGGGCAAAGATCACATCTCAGAAGGAAGTAATCCTCAACTTCAAGTTAGAAGATAAAAGTCATTTAAACAAACTAGAGTAACAGTTATGTAAAGGGCAGACTCTGTGCTACTTGATGCAACACTAATAGGTTGATTTATCAAGAAAGATTAGAGTTCATTAAGCAAAGTTCAGCTAAGTGCTAGCTGAGGGGCATGACAACTGACAAATACACTTCTTGAGTAATCTAGTCATGAAGTGAAAAAGGACTATGGAAAAAGGCAAACGGGCTATAGAACAGTGCAATATGCACACAATAGTGTAGTCTTTCAATTACAGTGATAGAAATCCTATTGCTTAAAATATTTACAATAAATGTAAAGCAGAGCTTGGGAAAGACGTGGCAAATTGTGAAGAAAGAAGAGAGAAAGGGTAATTATTCAGTCTCATTAAATTTTTCATCAGAAGCAGCAAACTATCGTAGTTCAAGCATTTCCTTTTTCATTAGAGCGCTTTTTAATATTGACGTCCAACCAATTATGTGCAAACTAATTCCCAGACTACTATGAGAATGCAGCTACTTTCAGAAGTTGTTCCAGATTAATGAATTGCATTATTTTTTCATTAGAAGCTGCAGTGTGCTTTGAGACATACAAAGCGGGGAACAAAAACCCACCCTGAACAGAACATCTCCTTCAAAAAGCCCTCGGCTTTCTTAATGACTCTATCTTTAGGGAGCCTTCTGTATCTTTACTTTAAAAATTCAAAAACAAAAGCAACACTACTACTTCAAATGGACTCCTTGTTTATAAGCAACTACAGCAAATTAGATGAACTCTGTCTGTTAGTTCTAGACACAGGTGAAGTGATACAATGCGAAAGTACATATTTTTTAATTGCCATGCTACCTTTGATCTTCTACACTCTAATTTTTATCTTGGGTTTTTTTTCCAGATATGCTGTTCTTTAAACTGTTTCCCCTATCTAGCTTAAACTGCTTTGATAACATTCCTAAGATTTAGTAAGACTTAGCCAACGATAACTTGTTTCTCTTTAAATACTTTCAATGAGGCAAAAAAATTACCAAAGAGGCAATATATTATCCGAATCATTATACAGAAAGCAGGGCATCTTTGGTTTATGGCTTCCTAATATATTTTGTCTTTCCCTTCCAAAATAACTCTCTCTGGTAACATTCACATAAAAGGTGATGGATGTCTGTCCTAAACTGAAAAGAAATTGCAACATCGAATTGCATTAGCAACTAATATAGGCATCACAAGACTGAAAACTCATTTTTTACTCTTCGCTTTAATATTTTATCTTTAATTAAGTTGCACCTTTTCTTCATATCAAGTTCTCCTTAAATCCATATTTTGCTAATGAACATCTGCCTCTAGGAGTGCTACTCAAGGCTCTCAGGGGATTATATAGAGCCTGGATTCCATTCACAGTTGTCGTCGTTGCCGGCTGGAGCTAAACAAAGAACCACGTGGTCACTCTCACTCCTCCCGCCTGGTGGGATGGGGAGGAGAATCAGAAGGAAAAGGCAAAACTCAATGGCTGGGGCAAAGACAGTTTAACAGAACAACAAAGGGAGAAGAAAATAACTACAATAATGCTAATAAAAAGAATATGCACAGTACAATTTTCTCACCGCCCTATGCCCAGTGTGCTCCTGAGCAGCAATTACCCTCCCCCAGCCAGCTCCCCCACTTAAATACCGAACATGACATCACATGGTATCAAATACTCTGTTTGGGTAGTTTGGGTCAGCTTTCCCAGCTTCCTGTGAAAATTAACCCTATCTCAGCAGAACCCAGGACAATAGTGTAATAACAATAAACTTTCTGGATAACAGTGTTTTACTTCCTAGGAAAACAGTATGTTTGGAAGTTTATGGGAATATACTGAAGATTGCCTTTAATTTACTAAAACAGCAAGGTGATTAGTTCAGAAGATGCATATACAACCTTTGTAAAAGATACATTAAGCTACTTTAGAACCAAATTATCTACTAGCATCTTTCTTACAATGAACTTCACCCAAACTAGCATCTATATATGAAGAATAACAATATGTCATTTACTCTCAGAGATGCAGGTTCATCTTTTCATCTGTTTCTAGTCTAATAATAATATGAAAGGTTTCTCATCAATACAAACACACCTATATTCTTTGTCTTAAATGACAGCGAGGAAGACATTATTTGACCAACAGATTTTCTCACTTTGAGAGACTTTTTTCCTGTTTGCATGGCAATAATTTTTAGTTCATTGAAATGTTACTTCATTTCTAATCAACAACGTCCCTTTACACATGCAGCTTAAAAAAAAAAAAAATCTATTTTGGAAAACCTATTTCTGCATCCAAAAGGTAAAATCTTTACTATCCAATTTTAGTTTTTATTTTTGGACCCTGATCCTCAAGTACTATCACTTTTGTGTTGAGAGAGACACTAAGCGGTACACAGTTCAGGAGAAACTATGAAGCACTGTAACCTAGCAAATTCAGTATTTCCAAGGGAAGGAATTTACTACATAACATCCTCTGAGTAATAAAGTGAACTTCTTGCAGAGTCAGAATAAGAAAAAGACAAAAATGATGCTATCTCAAGAACTAAGTTGTTTTATATCCATATAACAAAATAATAAATTTAGAGTTATTTCCATCACATGTAATTGGTAGTACATCCAACAATATAGCTTAAATCTGTAGTCTGACAAAAGAACCAAGACTCAATTATAATCAGTACAGATACTCATCATCTTGATTTATTCCATAAAGCCTTTAAAGCACATTAAACACAGAGGGGGGAAATGAATATTTATCACTAGTAAATATGTAAATCACCTATAGAAATCTGTCATGGTGTGCACTTTGCAGAGTTTCAGAGAACTCACTTTTGTGCAGCACAGTCCATAGACTTCCTCTGCAGCTTCCTATAAAGACATGGAAGTACAGTACAGAAAATAACCTGAATTTCCTAGCTTTATGGTTCAGGTACCCAAACTATTCCCCAGGTATTGACATTCATATATCATGTGGAAATATGGAGAGCCACAAGTCATTCATCCACATCAAGTTAAAGACTACAAATCTTCCTTGCATGCTCAGTCACTTTATCACTCTCCCTCCTCTTCCTTTCATTACCTTCTGCATGGCACCAAGCATGTCTTACAGGAACGAGTTAGTCTTCCCAGTGCTGCTGTCTAAAAAGCAATGCTGACTGTGAATTTCATTTAAGGTTACAAAAAAAAAAAAGTGGTTTCAATGACCCTCAAAGTATGCCTCTTAAAAATCACAAGCTAAACAGCAGTAGCAAAGCTCAAATTTCTTAAAATAAGTTAGTGGTATTTAAAAAAATACACTTCCGTAATTAGATGTGACCACAAATTCAAGCTGTGCTCCTGTTTTAGTCAGACACTGAAGACCTAGGTAACCTACTCTTATATGTATTTTAAGGTAGTGCCATTGAATCCATACAACATTGTTCAGTAATATTTACAGATCATCACATATATATCATACACCCAAGCATGCACACACAGGTATACATATGGTTGGAAATGTCATACTAAAATAGCTTCCAGACAGATTTATTAGAAAACTCATGCTAGTTAAAAAGTTTCCGTATCTGTTCATACAGAAATTGTCACCTTCTCTCAGCCCCCTGAGTTTTTCAATATCACAATCTATTTTAAATATTTGTATTCAACAAAAAATAGCTGTTGGTTGCTTGCCCCATGCTTTTCATGTTTCTGTTCTCCACTCATGTTAACTTCTTTCTTCTTATTTCCCAAACATCCTAATCTCTTTTCATACACACATTTTTGCTTGCATATGGCAAGTACTACAAGTGTGCTAAAGCGCTGGTTTCTTGGGAACTGTATGATAACTATAACAAAAATCACAAGTCTCAAAATTTCTTCTGCTTCGTTTTTGCACACAGACCTACAGAAAACTATACTCACATAAACCTCACTTCACAGAAGTTGAAACAGATTCCCAATGCCAATATTGCAAATCACTTGCAGACCTGAGACTGGATTCAAGATCCGGCCTCTTTACTGGCTTATAATGGCTTTTTTTTTTTAAATAACACTTGATGTTCTGAGTTGCAAGATGTAGGCATCTTACTGTTACTGTAATGGCTTTTACCCTCTTCCTCCACCTCTTCCCCTAATTAGGGCATTATTTTGACCAAAAATCACAAGCAAATCTAGTAAAGCAGAATAAAATGGGACAAAACTCATCACAATGTACACTTGATTCAACCAGTCAGTAAAAAAATGCAAAACAAGCAAAACTTTACATAACGCAAGTGATTTTTTAGAATAATCAAGCACATTCATATCAAATTCAAAACAAGTTTTGCTACACGCTAACAGAAGAAGGGATGACTGCCAACTCTGTGAAAGTGGAAATGCTAAGTAACATTTAAAAACATTCCTCTTACTATTGAAGACATTTTCCCCCAACAATGTATTTTGCAAACATTACACAGAAAATCCTGCTTCTAAGGTTTTTCAAAACACTGTTTTCCTATGAAAATAATTTTCTCCTCTATTATCCTTATAGTACCGCATCTTGGTATCAGCTATTTGAGCTATTTTTGGCACTTGAATTTATCTGAATGTTCTTTTAGAATGTTAATAATTTATTTTTGTATCTTTGTAAACAGCATCTTTAACAAGTCCTAATTATGTCATTTTGTCTAAAGCTGCGGTACATAGGAACACCAGCAATTGAAGAGAATTCAATTGTGCTAGGCACTGTACAAACACAAGTCATTATAAAACAATCTCTCTGCTCCATTCTTTATTTTTCTAATGGCTTAGTGGTAAAATAGCTATTCCCCAGCACACATAAGGAGAGTTATATTATTGTTCACTAATATAAACATTTCATTTTGCATAATACAGGAGGTAGAAAGTAATAACGTATCTCATTAAGAAATTTCTCATTGGATTAGCAGATGTCATCAAGCTTTAAAATGCTTAAGGATGTCTCATTACATCAGAAACCATTTCCAATTAATATCCTCAAAATCACTTTATGCAATATAAACAGTCCACACAAAACAGTTACTTCTTATCTCTCTCCCTGTCTCAAAGTACCTGTAGAAAGTTCTTACCAGTATTTGGACATTTGAAAGCTTGCTGTGTTTCCAGCAACACTGTTCACTAGTGATCACACAAAAAATCTCCCCCTGGGCCAGTCAACAAGGGCTGAATCTAATGCCACTCCTTCCCTGAATCCATGTAAATACATCAGATTTTCCTTCTCTATTCCACAGACATAGAAACATCAAAACAATCTTGGCAACGCTTACAAAATACAGAAAATGAATTCAGAAAAACTGCTAGTGTGGTCTACTGACAACTTCCAGAAATGTCAGCCACACCAAAATGCACACTGCTAATTAATGCTGAGATTGTGTTGATTGCTACAATAAACGTCTACCGGATTTTGTGTGAAATCCCAGACACTGATATGTTTAACACTGTACATCATTCATATGAAAGTGGTAAACAATAGGATTTCTAGGGGTGATTAGTGCTAGTGGTAGCAAAATTGCTTAGACTAACTTTCGTTTGACTGAGATCTAACATCCAATACAATATAGCTGTTTTAATTGTGATAATTTAGGAAAACTTTTACTAAATAATTAGATTTTTTTAGAGTTTCTAGACATGTCTATCTCATCTAATTCTTCCACTATTTTAATAACTCCATATATTTTTACTGCTTCACTAGACAGAAATAGACTTAAAAAGTAAGAAGAAATCCATAAATAAAACCCCAAGTCAATGCTACTGCCATTTCCAGCTGTAAGCTCTGCCAGCCCATTACCTCCTCTGCGGCTCCACACCAAGCAACCAGAACTTCAGCTTCTGTCAGTCTGAGTTTAAACAGATCTTTACTGACTTAAGGAACTCATCACTTTTTTTTCAGCTTCACTAGTCTAAGAAACAAAAACAGAGATTTTTCACTGGATTTACATCCAGAAAAGTGTGTCTCAGCCCCATCACATGGAGATGCCTTGTTTATGGTCAGAAAACAGACCACAAAGGAATACAAGAAAAAAATATATATATAAATAATGAAAAAAGTTGTGAATACAGAAAAGGACCTTAAATAAACAGAACGAATATATGTGGTGTCCTAAACCCCAGAAATTACTTTCTCAGATACAGTACACAGTTTAATGTGCAATTTAATTTATACTATGGCGTATACCACCTCAAAATGTAGATTACTACTTGTTTTTGAGATTAGTAGCATTAATATTATGGAAATTGGGCTTTCTATTAAATCTGGAGTTATTGTGTTACAAGTGTCTGACATCTGAACAACTGAGTGAATGAACACGATAAAAGACAACATTAAGTGGAGCTGGGAACTGCAAAGTTAAACCCCGGTATATAAGATATTAATAAATTGAATTAATCCATCATTGAAGCAGCCAGCCTACAGAACAAAACAACCCATAGCTTTTGAGGTATTCTCTTATTTCAGCATCCCTATAAGCTGAGGGATTCAGCTGATCTAGTTAGCATAAGCACTCCAGGGCACTTGCTAAAAACAATCCAGACATTCTCAGCTACTAGTACAACATGATCAACTACTATTTTCCACTTTTCTGACAGCTTCAAAATGCTATCCTGCAAGTGAAGTCAACCATTAGCCCAAAGTATATTACTTGTTAACAAGAGGCTCATCAGACCAGCCACACTTTTTTCTATTTTCCTATTTCAGTTACGGCAAAGTAACTGCATAGGAACAAGAATTTCAGCAGCACAACAATCTTCTCCAAACATGTAAATATTTACTCTGATGTTATTAAATAAGGACAGATTACTAAAAAACATTTATAAATCATTTCCTTAAAGCAACCATTTTCTGCATCTCTTCTAAATGTTTTGTTGCGAGGCTCCACTAAAAACTTTCTGCATTCAAAGACTTAATACTTACTTTGCACTGTTTCTGTGGAATAAAAAATCTGAACGGATATTTTATAAATGAGGGCAAAGAGCAAGAGTGGTGAACATGCCTAACGAAAATAAATATTTCCTTATTTAAGTCATAGACAGACAAGCCCTGTCTGACTACATAAAAGGCAGATTTAAATGGGAGACAGACAGTCAACAGTGCGGTTGCTTACATGCACATTACAGAATGCAACAGAAGTGATAAATTCTAACTCTAATTAATATGAATTTATACAGGGCGTATGTAACCAACATTTAACCACATTCAGTCCTGGAGGATCATTCATATTTTAAATCAATGAGTAACAGTAAAGTATCTTTATCATATTTTGCTTAAACAGCTTTTATTCTTTGAAAAGCTGATAAAATGCAGCTTTTACTACTATTGCTTTTATCTTATTCTGAAACTAAAGGCCTGATAATGAAAAAGATGAATCCTGAAAAACAACTTTTACAATGACCGTTTAAAAATCTCGACTTCTCCTTCCTCAAGGATATGTAGGTACCAGCTCAAGCTCACCACACCATAAGTAGAGCTTTATTTTCCCTTGAAGAGGTCCTCATTGCCCTCTTTCATCATCACATGTGAATGCCCTTCCTGTCAGTCAGGCCTCAAGACATCTTTTCTCATTTAGCATTTTCCCTAGGTCTTCACATCTAATCCCCCCCTTCAGATCATTTCTTCATAATCTCTTTAAAATCGGGAGTTTTCCATTTACTGACATAGGCTTATCTGTCTCTAGTCTCAAGTTGCGATTACTGCAAAAATTCTTTACTCTGGTTTTGGAAAAAAATACTGAAACAAATGGGGAATCTTCTCTTATATGACAGAATTGCTTCAACAAACAAGCTGACACAAGCCTCTAAAGGTAAGTGCTTTAATCAGAGGGTTGGTTAGGTAGTTTTTCCTCTCTGCCTCCTCCCTTGTGATCATTCCTGTCAGTGTGTATTTAGGCATATTTTGAAATGCCTGCTGGACTGGTGGTCCTAGGAAGCACTTCTGCCCCCCTCGGGCCTTAATACGAGATAGGAACACTCAGTCCTGTGAAAATATGGACAGTACTAGGGACATATGTAAGGAAAATAAAATAAGGATCTTTTATTCAGTGATTTCATGTTTGTTAGCTACCAAAGGTGTTAGGTGCAGAATTTCAGACAAAATGTTGGAAACTCTTCTCTCTGCAATTCCACTTGTGGCACCAAACTCTTTTTAAAATAGAGTTGGGCTTTGGAACATGTGAACCAGTAAAACCTGACAAGGATGCATGATGGTACAGAGGTTGTGTTTGTTCTATTTCATAGGTAAGTGGGAAACCAAAGTTCTTATCAAGCAGTGAAGAAGCATGATGTGGTTAAAACATCCCACTGTAACGCCTTGAAACAACAGAAAGATGCATCCCAGAGTCCTGACGGAATTGGCTGATGTCGTTGCCAAACCACTCTCCATGATATTTGAGAGGTCACAGCAGTCAGGCGAAGACCCTGGTGACTGGAAGAAGGGAAACATTGTGTCCACTTTTAAGAAGGGTAGGAAGGAGCACCCTGGGAACTACCGACATGTCAGCCTCACCTCTGTGCCTAGAAAGATCATGGAACAGATCCTCCTAGAAGCTATGCTAAGGCACATGGATGACAGGAAGGTGATTCCAGACAGCCAGCATGGCTTCACCAAGGGCAAGTCCTGCCTGACCAACCTAGTGGCTTTCTATGATGGTATGCCTACATCCGTGGACAAGGGAAGAGCTAGAGATGTGATCTATCTGGACTTCTGTAAAGACTTCGACACAGTCCCTCACAACATCCTTCTCTCTAAATTGGAAAGATATGGATTTGATGTGTGGACTGTTCAGTGGATGAGGCATTGGTTGGAATGTCACAGCCAGAGGGTAGTGGTCAATGGTTCTATGTCCAAATGGATGCCGGTGACAAGTGGTGTCCCACAGGTGTCCGTACTGGGACCAGTGCTGTTTAACATTTTCATCAATGACTTAGCGAGATCGAGTGCACCCTCAGCAACTTTGCAGATGACACCAAGCTGAGTGGTGCAGTTGACACACCAGAAGGACGGGATGCCATCCAGAGGGACCTGGACAAACTTAAGAAATGGGCCCGTGTGAACCTCATGAGGTTCAACAAGGCCAAGTGCAAGGTCCTGCACATGGGTTGGGGCAACCCCCAGTATCAGTAGAGGCTGGGGGATGAAGGGATTGAGAGCTGCCCTGCTGAGAAGGACTTGGGAGTACTGGGGGATGAAAAGCTGGACATGAGCCACCAACGTGCACTCGCAGCCCAGAAGGCCAACCGTATCCTGGGCTGCATCAAAAGAAGCATGGTCAGCAGGTCAAGGGAGGTCATTCTGCTCCTCCACTCTGCTCTAGTGAGACCCCACGTGGAGTCCTGCATTCAGCTCTGGAGCCCCCAGGACAAGAAGGACATGGAACTGTTGGAGCGGGTCCAGAGGAGGGCCACAAAGATGATCTGAGGGTTGGAGCACCTCTCCTACGAGGAAAGGCTGAGGGAGTTGGGGCTGTTCAGCCTGGAGAAGAGAAGGCTGTGGGGAGACCTTAGCAGCCTTTCAGTACCCAAAGGGGGCCTATAGGAAAGACGGGGAAAATCTTTTTAGGTAGGCCTGTTGCGATAGGACAAGGAGTAATGGCTTTAAATTAAGGGAGTGTAGATTTACACTAGATATAAGGAAGAAATTTTTTACAATAAGGGTGGTGAAACACTGGAACAGATCGCCCAGAGAGGTAGTGGAGGCCCCATCCCTGGAAACATTCAAGGCTGGGTTGGATGGAGCTCTGAGCAACCTGGTCTAGTGTGGTGGTGCAGCCCCCCCCACACCTGACAATCCCAGAACCAGCCAGCGTGGTATTCTTGCTTGCATTGCAAGAACAGCTAGCTGCTGTGCCATGAATCGGGATGACTTGGCACTTTCCTTTTCTTTGTACAAGAACAGTGAGTTGGGCCGACCAGGCACTCCCTGACCACACCTGAAACTCCTGATGCCTGGAGTCACACCTGCCCTGTAAATGTCAGAACTGTACGTTCTGGGTAGTACTTCAATTGTACAGTTTCTGTCTAAATATCAGGATTGCATCACGTGGATTGTGACCAGGATGGAAAATTACTGATGCCTAAAGTCAATCATCTTGAGACCTTACAAACAGCGGTACCAAGGAAGGCCCTTTGAGCTCTTCTGGTCTGCAGCGGGCTGTGCCCAGTAACTCCCTCCGAGTGGGACGCCTGTCAGAGTCAGAGTAACTCACGAACTACCTGGGGTTATCTCCTTGAGACTCGACCTTCACCCACTGAGAAATCATTCAATTTGAAGTATTTCACTGAACTCAAAGGGAATTTTTATGATTGCGTGTGTGTGTGAATCGATCAAAAACATAATATTCTATTATTTTGATTGTAATAGCAAATTCTTTTTAACCACTCAGCAAATGCTAAGTTAAACAGTGATTCTTAGCTGCTGAATTCCTGTGACTCTCTCTCTCTCTCTCTCCTTAAACTGCGAGCACACCCTGAACTGCTGCTAAACATATTCCTTAGGCGTAAACCATTGTGATCTCAGGTCAGTTCTGGATCCAGCTGTACCTAGGCTCCTCTCTGAGAAAGACTTTAGAGAGCAAGGGGGTCCAGTCTGAACCTGGTGACTCAACAGGAGGGTCCTTCTATCCCCTTACACTTTCTTACACTCTGTGTAAATCATTTTCCACTCAAAACCTCCTTTGATTTTGTATTCCATTTATTTAATAAGTACTAGAGTGAACCTTGCCAAAGAACTTTGTAAGATCACATTTTCTAAATTTTCAGTAAAATCTTTTCTTGCAAAACCTTTGAGGGGTCATTTGAGCGACCTAACCACTCATTCACGACATCTAGTTGAAGATGTCCCTGCCCACTGCAGGGCGTTTGGGCTAGATGGCCTCTAAAGGCCCCTCCCAACCCAAAGCATTCTATGATTCTATTCTATGATTTGTTTATAGTCTCTTCAGGTGAACTACAAGGCCCTTGTACAGTCCTCTTCCCAAAAGGGTGGAACAAGGAAGAATCAAGAAGAGATACATGCTGCTGCCTGAAAAATCTCAGAAAGAACTTAAGAAGAGCTCTTGGGCTGCAGAGCTCACAACATCCCTCTGGTGCCACAGCAAACCACTTGGCACATCCATTTCACACTGGGCCATCGCTCCCCCAGGAGCACGTGCGATCTGTGTGTTTCCTCCACTCACATTATCACTTTCCTCTGATTCTCCATTGCCTCAAACATTGAGCAAGTTATTATCTAAGGACCAATTCTCACATATTGAGAGAACACAATCTAAGCATAAAAATGTAGATACTTAAGCATTCTCTTCAGAAAACGAAGACCTTTACCCTTTAATTTTAAAAAGGCACTGTTTACCTGCAGAAAGTCTATTTCAAGTGGTACCTTTGTTAAAAAGAAGGGGAAAACATCCAACTGCAATTGTTCTACAGAAGACCAAGTCTTGGTACCACACAACTGCTCAAATAATTCAGCAGAGCTATATCAATCTATACCATCTGATATCTGATCAATAGTCTTTAAAACAGATAATGACAGTAAATGCCTCCCGGATTTTTTCTTCTGACTTTTTTTGTCCCAGAGATATCAATCCAACATTGCGTCTTCCACTTCAAGAGTGTAATGCGCATTAGTTCAAACTGTCAGAAGAAGCAATTTTACAGTGTGATCGAATCTTGCTGATTTTGTACAGCCCTTCAGTAATTATATTAGTAACTGTAGGCAGGCATTATACCCAACACTGACAGCACATCACAGATCACCGTGTTAGTTGATTTAACAAAAACAAATGAAGGACAGGGTAGAAAGAAGTAAAGGAGAGTTCTGATGTGGCAAGAATGGTATACAAATGGCCTGCATCATGAAATGACAGACCAAGAAAAATACGCATCTTCCTGTTTTGGCAGAGTGAAGTGCATGGCAGCCTTTATTTAAGAATCAGCAGTCTTCACATTGTTCACTGCAAAAAACTTACATCAAAATCTTAGCCTATGGTGGGCAGTATAAACAAGATTATAAACTTAGTGATTATGAAAATATCACTTTAAAAATAAAAGAAACTGGACAATAATAATTAACAAAAGTTAACACAAGCGGTTTTTACTGAATTGTGGCACATAGTTGTGTTTTTTTGTGCATATACAGAAACAATTCAATACGGCTTCATAATAGTTAAGGTAGAATATGAATGAACTTTAAAACATTTCAGTATCTCACAGAAGTTCAGTTTAGCAGTGTAGAACCTCAACCAAACAACTATTCATTGCAAATGAAATCAGTAGGCTCAGAGAAGGGCAATTACTGATGAAATAAACAGGTGGTTCAAAAATTCTTTCAACTTCAGAAGTCTAACGGTCTCCAGTGTGTGTCCACCTCACATCAGCGGAATCATTCCCTAAATACCACAACTTCTGCTCTACGAGTTGCTAAAAACTGCTGGTCTCTACCTCAAACCATCAAGCAGACAGACACCATGACTCAGCTCTGGGAATCTAGCTGTTTCATCACTCTATTGTGAAAAGCCAGGTATTCTGCACAGATGGAGACTTGGCTTTAGTTTATGTTGAAGAAACCAGATGGCTTTCCCAGTGAGCACACAAAATGAATCAGCTATGTGTTTGTATCTGAGAAAAGGCATACATTCAGTCTGCATGGTATGGAATGAGAATGTTTGGCAAGAAACCTGGTTTAAAGACTAGTAACTATGATCAACTACACTCTTTTAAGTGCCATTCAAAACACTGAAGGTCCATTAAACACACCATAATTGCAGCATAAATATGCAACAGCAAATACCCATTCTCAGAAGAGATAAAAAAAGTTCTGAAAGCCAAAACTTCAAAGCAGTTTCAGTTGGAGAAGTAGAAATGACTTGGTGATGACATCCATTATCACAGGACAGTGGAGATTAGAAGGGACCTCTGGAGAAAATTTAGTTCAATCTCCCTCCCCAAAGCAGGCTGTTCACAACATTGTCCATGATGAATCGGAGTCAATTAAACCCCAAAATGGTTAACCTGAGTATTAAAAACACCTCGGATTTTTATGATAGTAGACAGGAGGATGGTAATTGACAGGAAAAGTCATCACCTCTGAGAGCTTTTCATAGCTTGGAAGCAAACAGTTGAAATTCGAATTAGAAGAATGCTCCCACTCCCCCTCCCAAAGCAACAAAAAAAACAACCTCCATAAAAAAAATACCAATCCCTCAAAAAAAAAAAAGGTATAAAGGAAACTGTACCCGGTATGACAATTTTTATTTTATAGGAGAAAGAATACCTCAACTCACACCTCATAACCCCTGCAGATTATTGTCAAGGGCATTCTTAAGAAAACACAATGCAGTAAACCAGTATAGAAGACATGGAGTAGCATACACCAAGACATTATTTCAAAAATCTTTAGAAATAAAAGCCAGACACATGCAAGTCATGAACAGCACTTACAAAAGCTCATGCCAGACTAAATATAACACAAAAATAGCATATTTCTCAAAAAATGGACATATGAGGTCCCAAAAGGCACACAATCAAGATGATTTCCTGGACACAGTCTTAGCCACACATTCCCCTGACCCGTTTCCTTAATGGAATGAAAAGCAAAATACCATCTGAACTGGATGAGCTCATTACTGTTCAGTTTTATAATTCCCTCTGATACTTTAGCAGAACTTTATACACCCCATGCTAAATATCCCTTCAGATCACTGACCAGTGACTCTCCTCGTTCACTTTCTAGAACCTCCCACAGAAAGGAGGGGGGAAACAGCAAAACTCAATAAACCGTTAAAAAAAAGAATGCAAAGACTTAACCAGAAGCCAAACACAGATGAACTACCTTATTCACTGCATCTTGCCATTCATTGTTTGAGAAGAGCCACTCTGACTTGTTTTTCATCATGTTATCATCAAATCACTGATGTTATATTAAAAAACATATAGTGAACATGCTTATCCTATTCCTTATTGCAGGCGAAACAGAGAGAGGTCACAGACGAAAAGCTTCATCAGGCAATGTAATTAGATCATACCTGTTCTAAATAAAAGTTCCTTCAGAGTGATCTTTACCAGGAAGGGAGAAAAGGGGGAGAAAATAAAAGCCAACCCAGTTTTCTTCTTGCTGGTTTAACTGATGTGACTTCAGAGCACGTGTACTATATGCAAAATACATGGAGTTAAGTCCACAGCAAACTGGCAGTGCATGTTCATAAGTATTAGTTAACTAGAGTTGTTATTATTCTCAGCTTATGTTACTATTTTAACATTTGCAAATACAATCTGCTAAACTGTTAAATGGAGACATAATAAAATGCTGGAGAGTTTATTCTACTGATGCCTAGCAATTTAGGGTAAATGTAAAACGCTTTATGAAAATGCTATACTATTACTGTGCTTTTGCATAAACCTGTGCAGGTATTTTATCTTTTTTAAGTGTGTGCTGAATATTTACAAATCTGTAATGGAACTGAAAACTATGTTTTAAATTTGTCATTGGTTCAAAAGAAAAAATTGGGTCACTGTCATTGTGCAACCCATCTTTCAGTTGGAAGTGAAAGTTACAAAGGATTTTCCCTTCTTCAGATTTCTCTTTCTAGCATTATTGGAAAGCTTGTCTTCTTGTTTAAATGAATTTCCTTTTAATCTCTCCTTCTTGAGCTGCTGGATAGATGGAGCCTCTTAAAAAATTCAGGATATCACTGTAATTGTAAATTGATCTGCTTCTGTGGCAGAAGGCTGGGGGCCTCCTCCATCCAGGAGAGAGACTGACTTCTCGAAGTTGTTTTTCAGACAAATGATTAATTTGCACTCTCTTTTACTACTATATTCTCCTTTAATGGAAAAGCAGTTTTTAAACAAAACTACTACTTTTCGGACTGTTTTATTTCTGCAACATACAGGGAAGAAAGCCAACTGCCAAAGCCAGGGTGAAATATTTACTGGCTTGAAATTTTTATATTTCCTAAAGGAGACTTCGACTCTACTTACATAAGAACTAAGACTGTACTAGACAACTGAAGCGCACATATTCAGCGCTACTAAATTTCTGAATTAATGTAATATATTAATAGACACAGGATAATTCCCCACTGATTTTTAATGCAAAGTTAAGGTTGGAACACTGTTATGACTATGCAATCTTTAAAACAGACACGTAACTCAGTATCAAAGTAGAGGAAATTATCTGTCTAGTGTGGTGCTGAATCCACACAGCCTATTTGCCTTTGGCTCTCTGGTTATCAGATCTGGCATCACTTGGATTATTTCTCCTAATCCATCATTAGCTTTCACGTGTCCTATATACTGTGCAACAAAACTAAATTTAACAAACCCAACTCCACATCAATTACCATGCTGAATATATTACACGTCAGCACAGATCACAAAGATTAGACATGCTGAATTACATCTTTCTTCGTGAAAAGTCAATATTTTTAGAGCACTGTTAATGTTGCTGACTCCGACTGTAACAAATGTTACTTCCCATTGTGGACAGGCACTAATGCCCCAACCATTGCTATTTACATACAACACAGAGCTACTAAACAAAATGAAAAACCTCAGGAGACACAGAAAATAGATGCAAGATCCCAGTAACAGTGCCACAGAGTCACAAATGTGTCTTTTTTAATTGCCATATTTGCTTGGCCGGTGGAATCCTGGAAGATGACCTAATTTTTTTTTCCTTATACGTCTGCAAGTAAACATTAGTAATTTAGATTTAACTTTCTACATAGACAAAGCACACAAAAAGGTTATTACTCACAGCGAAAAATAAATACAATGCTGTTGTGTTAATATAGCATCCTTACTTACCGGTCTTCCACAAATACACCGACGAAGTTTGAAATCCACTTTGTGCACCAGTGTCCCAGATTCCCAGCAGCAGAAGCACAAGCACTCCCACGCACCGGGCTGGCACAGCGGAAACCCCTGGACCACGGCAGAAAGCAGCGCTCTCCTCGCTCAACCCCATGCCTCCAGCAGCCCACTGCCACCGCCAAAACCTGCAGCACGACCACGAAACCTTCTACAAATAATACTCCCCTCTTCAGAATTTCTTCACAGGGAGAAGCAGACTGGAAACCTCTCTCCCGCTATTGTGCATGGCAGGTGAAAAGGAAAAACTGTTTAACACCAGGGAACAATAGAGTCCTTGCTCGCTCTTACTGCTGCGGCGGCTGCTGCTAGTATGGTTGCTGCTCCACGCTCTTCCATTCAGCGGTTAGTAGCAGTTTTCCATCAGCTAAAAGCGAGACAGCTGTCCGCAGGGGGCTCCAGCTGACTGAGCAGGTTATCTTGCTCTGGGAGGCAGCAGCAGTCATTTACACCAGCTGGAGAGAGTGAGAGACAGAGAGAAATAGGGATGAGGAGAAACACAAATAGCCCAGTGCTGTAATCTCGATGCAGAGAGTGACTGCAAAAGGCTGGCTTCCCAGACACGTCTCTCCCTGGAATATCCCAAATGATACATACTAAGAAGAAGAGAAGAAATCATCATCAGACGTGCTTCAGAAACACAAGTCATGCAACCAGAAAAGATATCACCAGAATGATATATAGTAATTAAGAGAGCATCAGGCATTTGTCCTGATAACAATATGTATGCTGCATTAACCATTTTGTAAACAACAACAAAAAAGTGATTAAACATCTATTAAATAGACAATTAAGACCTTATGAAGGTAAATGGAAGAATATGCAGGGGAAAAAAAAGAAAAAAAACACTAACTTGCATATCTATCAAATCTGCTTCAGTCAATAAAATATACCTATCTGCTGTGAGGACAGATGAATATATGTATATGATAACTTGAATGTATGTGTAAGAACATCACCTCTGTGGTAGATGAAGCGTGCATGTAATACATATACATAATGCAACATAACATCCTTTCCTATCCAGAAAGTGTGTACACATATACACATGCATAAATGTCAACTGTGTAATTTAAAATATTTGAAGAATCAAGTTATCAATCATTTTTAAAACATACACTGAGTTTTACATATGAAAGCATTCAGGATACATCAGGCTGTCATGATGATACAAAAACGTGGAGAGAGACAAAGCTTTTTAAATAGGGAGCTTTATCTCTCCCACTCACTAACCAGTGAACAGATGCAAGAACAAGCCTAACGATCAGGTTTCGGACACCTACAAACTGGGAAGCGAATGAGGAATTTTTAAGAAAACTGCTATCATATTGAAAAAGTTTCATTAAAAATGCAAACAGCTACAAAAAGACACAGTAGGAACACAGGACACAGAGTTTGGAAATGATGGAGCTATTGTTGTTTAAAGAAGAAACCTTCAGACAACCTCTCCTGGGACGCCTGTCATTTTGCACAACCTTCCCAGACTCAGCCTTTTCACATGCATTAGATTAAAATCAGCCGTGATCAAATAATTCCCAAGTCCTTGCCTGTTTAAATATTCTGACATCAGAGCAAATTAGTAATGTTGAAGGTTGCAAATTCGTCTTTGTTTACTTTCCACTCTGTTACGCCTCTAAGAGGGAATTAAAGGCTCAGGGAGCTCTAGCACCGTGAGGCTGTGATTAAGAGAGATAAGCAAGTGTGGATTACTGTTCCTCAACTGTTGAAAAACAGGCAACAATCAGGAGATTATAGGTTGATAAGGGATACATGGAAAGCCATGATCTTAACAAATTTACAGCATCCTGATGCAGAACTTGTACCCTCAGCTAAAGCACTCCTTGAAATACATTTTATTCATTCCTGCTACATCATGCTGTATTAACTTTTGGAAGCATGGAAACCCCTTCAGCTTTTGCTTTGTTGAACTCCACAGAAAACCAAGCTTTAAATCAAAATGCTCTCTGAGTTTATATAGTTATAGTAATTTCACAGGTAAATTGGGGTTAAGGTAGCCACATCCACATTATTTTACATGCTACACAGAGGGACTTGAGAATATTTGACCTGACAAAAATAATGGCATCTTCATAATTTATGAAAAATAAGACTAAGAATTTAAGGGCTTAGAAAAGTTCTAAGTTCATCAGGAAATCTGTAGCAATAGCTTTACTGACTTGCATAGTTAAAATAAAACATATGTAACTTACACATTCCTTTGAAAAATTAAGAGTTAAAATGTTGGCTTTTTAGCTGGAGCTATGCACCAGGGGGTAAGTCAAGTTTAGAGAGTGACTAGGAGAAAAAGCACCCTTTTCAGAGTTATTAAATACAATGGATTCTACCTAGAATTTTTATTAATTTTTAAAGAAAGTTTCTGAAAATATTTTGTACTTGACTCAGATGATCTGGAAACTTCATCAGGGAACAGATCATCCGTGTAGCTGGCACAATGAATCAAAGTGGGTTTTGACAGCAGAACAAAGCAACATCATGAGAGGGGGTGAGCACACGTACACAAACACTCAAATATTGTCTTATATTTACACAACTACAGGACCACATATTTTAAAATTTGACTAAAATAGAGATTCTTAATATAAAATAATTTTACACTACTTTTTAAGGTTGTACCATTTTTTTCTGTCAAAAATCAATGAACTATGAAAGAATAATTTCGCCTGTTTTTTTTTTTTTGTAAGAAGTTACAATGCATTTAAAAACTGTTCAGAAATATATCACAGAGACAAAATGGAGGGAATATTTATTATGTAAATGTGTCTGTGTGTCTGGAAAAACAGGAAGGATTCCTGAAGATCTGGTTTTGACAAACACTAGATCACTTCTGCAGAACATACACTCATCTTCTATTAATCAGAGCAGGGAAAGGCCAGCAAAACCACAGGCCAAAGAGCAGGCTGATGCCTGCAGACAGACACCCACACCAGCCTAATTGCAGGAGTCAGACTTTGGATGCAAGAGGCAATATAACCTGATTGCAAGCTTCAGCTGCTACCAGCATGACTTACCCGGAGAGCTGCTTTCGCCTTTTCCACCCCAGTGTATCCAATACGCTCTTACCCTCTTCCCGTTTGCAACACTGAATGCAGGACCTCCCTCCCAGTTAACAGTGCAACCCCTATTTCCAGTCCACGCTGGCAATCTAGCTTCTACTACATACCTAATGATCAGAATTTATCAGTTGTTTATGGCTTAGACATTCCCAAACAAACGCTTAAGTACTTCTGAGAAGAAACGTCTAGACAAAGCACAGAAATAAACTACAATCAACATTAGTATCTGTATCACTAACATAACAGTGTCAGTGTGGTAGCTTGGAGCACAAACATATGAGTCTCTGTAGACTTCTACTCAGATACAATTACTTATTTGAGGCATAGCAGCTACGTGGAGTCTTTAAACTGCTCGCACAAGTGATTGACAAGATAGCACCTTTTTGTTTTCTAGAAAACACACAACTTGCCTCAAAGACCTTCATGAAAATGAGGTAGAGTGAGCCATGAAATATTGGAATTACTCTGTTCATGTTTCCCAACATTAACAGTCAGAGAATGACAAAGCAAGCATGCAATACCTTTTATTTAGTGGAAAGAGAAATGAGAACAAGATTGGGTATGAAAAGCTGCCTGCCAAACAGAATCACCCTGCTGGTATTCCTCTGTTAGCGGGTAGTCCCATGCTAGCACCCTTCCCTATTTATGAAATGCAATGAATAAACGCTTCAGGATCATATTATATGCTACCCTGAACATGCTGAATTTCTACATATACTAAAGTCAAAGACCGTACAGAGACTACAACACACATGCGGCACGTTTGTTTCTAGAGTCAATACCTAACGAAGAGGTGGGTCCAGCATAACTTTCATCCACTTTCAATTTCACAGACCTTAGTTAAGCCAGAAATCTTTCAAGAAGTTTCAGTCCATTCTTCTAGATCTACACAAGACGTTTCACAAACTCTACAGCTGTAACTCACTAAGCCATCAGTGCTGCATGAGTACCAGAATACCACAAAAATCACTCACATTTTAAAGAAGCAAAAATTTTTTCTTTGAGTAGAAAACTCCAAGCTCTCATCAGCTAAACGCTGCTCATTTTGATTTATCTCCAAGACTTTTTCCCTTCGCTTAGGTATGAAAATTACAAGTGCTGCCAAAGACGAATAAGTCAACTATCTCCCTGAAAAGAGCTCTAGAGTTATAATGAGTTTATATCAGCCGATACCTGTTGGGTAATACAGTACCACACATTTCTGAAAAGCACTCTAAATTTGTAACATAGCGATCTGCTTCAGTCACTGTATTAGGACCTTCTTGGATATATCCCAAGATATCCCAGTATGGCTGCACCCCTAACTTTTAGAGGAGAAATTAGGAATGTGTGGTATGTTCCCTTACATGTATGTTTGTTTTGCAAGATAAATAATCTAAATAATCCACACAATGGCTCAAAAAAGCTTTTGTTCTCTTTATTCCCCGACAAACTCACAGACCAAAACGTCTAGCTCTGCATTTTGTGAGAGGCTGACTCTCTTGCAGATATTTTATAACAGATGCATTATAAGTATTCTCTTGAGATGGGACCTGCAAGAATTTTATCAGATTTTGAGAACTTCAGGCTGGAATAAGCTGTAGGGGCTCTTTTAGGCTTTGCTGCAAAGCACTGAGCACTCTTCACCACACTCAGTAACGGTCTATTATTTTTCTTCACATCAGTGCTATGGAGCCTAGTCAGGGAAACCATAAAAAATATCCTAAACATGAACAATCTGAAAAAAATACGAACACGTTGCAATATATTTCCTCTTTCAAAATCTGGCAGCTCCATTCCTTAAGTCCAAAACTAAAAGTGCAAAACTTGCAGCTGAAGAGTTACTCTTTAGGGATCCTAAACATATGGCCTCTAGGTGTCACACTCGACCATGTCATAACACGCTATTTATGGATTTCTCTTCTTCCATAGCAAGTAAGAGACCTTGCTTTTATCCTTTCAACAAGTGAACACACACAATGTCACATCCTCTTTTCAAACGTGTAATTAAAAAAAAAGAATACCAACAAACAAAAAAACCCAGCAAATTTCTGCCTCTTTCATACAAGTAGTACAATTATTTTTGGTTTTGTCAGTGTTGTAGTTCAACTGTTTTTGCAAACATTAGAAGTATCACAGTGCCTGTTTGTTAAATGTATATCTTTCTTTTGAATTATGAATTTGGAGGACAAATAAGGAACTTTAAGAGTTATGTATACGAGCTGTGCAGAAGTAAGAAAGCATTACATGTACAAAATGACTAGAATATGTTAATAATGTGTGCTTTAACCCTTCAGTGTTTCTCCATTACTTAAAATATCTTTGCAACAAGACAAAGGTTTTTTCTGAAAATTAACAAAGAGTCTACTTGCATAAATGCATGAGCAGCATACACCTAGTCACCTAGTTCTGACTTTACAAATGCTTTGCTTTTATTAAGTGAAGTTAGTAATTCTTGAATAGATTTCTCTTTTTTTGCTTTGTTTTTTTTATTTTATTATATTCAGGTGCAGTGTTTGTTAGTTTTTAATCTAGTTTAAATCAAGAAGTTTTCCTAGGCATTCTTTCATTGGTAAAGGGTAGGTTTTCTCAGTTGCAAAAAAGGTAATTTAGCCTTCTCTCTTTTTTTTTTTTTTTTAAAGCTATCCAACTGTATTTCAGTAGTTCTCTCAGTTCGGTTTAACATTTGGCTGTTGCATTTTTTGTAGATCCCTTTGGCAGGTAACAATCAACATCCCCAGCATGGAACATGCTATATGCCAGAAGACAGATCAACAACTGCCTGCTAGAAGATAAAGCTAGAGGAATTCAAGTAAGAAATGAATTAATTTATCAAGGAGGCCATCTAGTTTTGGATCAAGCTACCTGGTCAAAGAATGTATTTACCTTCTTTGTCTATCTTCCAGAAAAATGTTAGTTTTCACTTGATGGTACATTTCAACTGAGGAAAGGCTACTGGGTTAAACAGATCGATACTTTTGTGAAATATAGTGCCCAAGAACTGCAGAAGGTCAGATTAAATCAGTTAATTCTACCTTTTGGCTGTAAGCTCTGTGAATGAACACTGTCCTTTCTGCCCAGATTACATCGGCTTCAAAGCTGACTGCATGAAGCAGAACCGTTCCAAAGATCAGAACCAGATGCAAAAGTGTCTGTGATAGTTCACTATCCACTTCATCTTGATTGAGAATTCAAGCTCTCAACCTTTTCTCATTACTTCAGAGATCTGGTCAATAGCCTCTGGTGGAATTTGCTGTATAGCAGGAATATGTAGCATACATTTTTCATTGGAAAGCCAACAGCGTTGATATACCAGCTTGCTCAGAGATTTTGAGCATGTTCATTTATTCAGAAGTGGATGGAGTAAGTCCTTGTATTTCTCTTGCAGAGACTATATATACAGTATAATTCTAATCACACACAAAATTCATAAGCAAATTACTAATTACAGTTAGGGTTTGTAGTGAGGTCTGCAAAACTACTCTGACTTTTTCAATTACATTTTTCTGTTTCTTAAGACTGCCAAATTTGCAGTTTCACAGTAACTTTATAGAAAAGCCAAAGACAAGAGAAAAACTCACAAAAATTACCTCCGTCCTGGTCCAAGTCATTTCAATGAAGAAGAGAGTTACTTACTTTTTTTTTTGTATTAATAATAAAGGAAAAAAAAATATGTGCATGAGGAAAGTGGTGAATTTTTCACTTGAAAGCTTTTGGTAGCCTCTACCTTGGGGAAGAAACTTGAACTTTTCTTCTGTTGGAAGCGATCAGTGTGTTCTTCCCATCATAACCTCCAAAAAGAAGTCAGCACACAATTAGAACCTCTTCTGGAATGGTCATACCAGTATGCACTTGCTTACAGAGTATTGAGGGGAAAAAAACCCTAAGATTGGGTACAAAAGTGAGACTGGAACATAAAGTTAGCCTCTGAGTCACTAGGGTAGAAAGCTTGGGAAAGACAGGACAGGAAAGTGATGGGAAGAGCTAAGAAAACAGACTGAAATCAGGATAAGACACCTAAGTGGAGAAAAAACAGTGTGAGGAAATAGTAACAGCCAGAATTTGTGTGCGTGCTATTTACTTGTTTACTCTTTTAACACATATGCCATGGATCTACAGCTTGTACATCTATGTGATTAAGAGTGCACAAAGAATGGAGCTGTTTAAATATAACTTTAGTTACCTTATTTTCAGGAAAGTCCAACACAGACTTCACTAATGGAGAAAACAAACTAACCCGGGTGATTATAATTGCCAGTAGAACTGGTATTCCATCACTAAGCTCATCATACCAGTTTTTCTGACAGGAAACCAAAACGGCAGAATTTTAATGCGACTTTTCAAGTCAACTCTGTTCTTCTGAGGTGTGCATATACTTTCGGAATTTGTGTTTCTAAAATTAATGGGAACAGCTAGCCCCTACGTCTAACATGAACTTATGATGAAAATAAACATGCTCACTGGAGAAAATAACAGTTAAAACTGATAGCTGTAAATGCAAATAAGTAGAATAATTCACAGGACCTGAAATGCAGGCAGGGAGATTTCAAAGACACAATGAAAAGGTAAGTACTGAAATCCACAGCAAGGGGAACAGAAAGAGAATGGAATAAACAAAGAAAATCAGAGCCCATTATTGCCTTTGAAAATCCTCTCCAGGGAGAGCTTAGTAATTTGCACATACCAAATCACCTTTAAACAAAAGTCACCTTCAGTCAATTTTAAAACTTCTCCTTATTAAAATCCTATTGATTGATCATTCTTCATCTATGTGTCTGACAAGCCAATTTCAATTTTCAAGGAGGGAAATGTTGGTCTTCTTTTCAAGCCATAAATCACTCAAACATTCTCTTATCAATTCTCACATTAGTTAAGTAATACAAATTAATAAGAAAATTAAGCAAGGTTGCTTTCTTTACTGAGTTGTTGTTTCATTGGGGTTTGTTTAACTTAACCAATACATTTAATGGTTCCCAGAAATGGACAAACTCAGTAGTAGTGACACACACAATATAGTTGGAAATTGCTTTTAATGACTTGTTAACTTCGTAAGAGTCCTAACTTAGCTGGCCAAATGTATATCTGTGTGTTTTGTGCTGACTTTAATAGATCAATAAACAAGAGAAGTATAACTTCATGAAACTGATTAAAGGATCTCACACCATTTTGAATGGGGTAAGATGAAGTGAGATTAAAACCATATTATAATAATGACCACAGTTCAACTGTCATTTGCTAACTAACCAAGCCCTAGGATCGAACTACATTATATCATTAATATTCATATTTTGCAGAAACTTACGTTACAATTAAAGTTACATTACAGAAGAAAATATCTGAAAATAAATCCTTCACTCGCTAATTTTATACGAAAGATTCACAAGTGTGTTTCATTTGTCATATTTTCATTATACAGTAGGTGCTTTAACTGGGATGGAAGGAAGGAAAACCTGTTCCTACTGATCAGTCTTCCTACTGAAAATTATAGGTCACTCTCACTGAAGTCAACTCTGTAGCAAACTACAAAGTAAAAACTAAAATTAAATAAGAAATGCAACAAAGTTAGTGAATTATAAGCCCTTATTAATACAAGCATAACACCATTTCAAAGTGCGTGGATAATTAGTTCCATAACGCTGAGTTGTGTTAACAAAACCTCCCATTCTCCTAAGTGGCAACTTTGCTCCCTCCTCTGTTGCAGTACCGTCCTCTCCTACACTCCATTGCACCAATATTTCAGTGGCAAAAAGAAAGCCAGTAGCCAAATCTATGCACTGAGATAGGTGACATCACAGCCACATATAATTGGATTTTCTGCGTACAGATCACAATGCACTTAATACGTTCTGCGTGCTGCTGAAAAATCTTCTCTAAATTATCAGCATTAGCATTAAAATTAGAGCTTCACTAGGGGGATCAAACCAAGCTTAAGGTGATGTGACACTTTCAGGACAGGAAAAAATTTCATTAAATTGGCACCATTGTTCTTCCCCATGGTGACAAAAGACATTATTGTCAGTTTTCTGCAATTACTATTACACTTGTGTATCTGAAAACGAGAGAAAAATCTTTCCAATTAACTGTTAGTGGCAGCTCTAGTACTTCCACAAGTTTTTCCTATAAGACTCAAAACTAACCTTGGTCTAAATAACTGACAATTGTATCTATATACTCTCTGCAGTATATATAACAACCTACTTTGATATACTGCTCACTGAAGGAAGAAACAGTATGGAGGACAATAAAAGAAGCAGGGGTTTTCTCAGTGATTGCACTATTATTGAAGTAGTATAGAAACTCGTAATGCAGTTGTCTTTAGACCAGCACTGAGTTCAGTTTTCACCATCCAGCCAGTTGCGTGGAACATGATTTCCCTGGGACAAGGAAATTTAATCTACACAGATCAAGTGGGGTGGGGAGCACTGAAAAAATGCGGCATGACTGAAACTGCAACAGCAATCTTTTGATGACACTGAGTTCAGGTAAAATAACAACCTGAGCTCGTATAGAGATGAACATGTTTTACCAGTGCAAAAATATGCATGTCATGCATAAAGCAGAAGTCAAACTTTACCTAAGAACCTGTTTCCTAGATGTATCAATGGGATAAAAAATAATTTATGATTCTTTCACCTCATTGCTTTTTAATATACGTATCGAATTTATCACATTTACAAACAAAATATCAACACAATTTATGTCAGCTTAAATTCTCTTAGCAAGTATATATATACAGATACACCACACCTAATGTTAGTTGTCTGGCTGCTATATCGGCGCCTGAGTAGAAGATTATTCTTTTGAGATATCCCACATAGTGAAAGGAAAATGGCAATTTTTGTAATATGTTGCTAAAATATTCTCGCCAGTAGGCCAAACTCCATCCAATGCCTGCAGACACTTCTATACACGCTCCAACATTAACATCTCCATCAGACATATTGAATCTATGAAGTATTTTCAATGTTTACAAAAGCTATTTTTAGTAATTTTTATATTAAGTACAAAACCAAATAATTCAGAATTTTACATGAAGATGAAGAAAACAAAAAAACGTATCCTGCTTCCTCCCTAAGTTACCAGAAAACCATTATAAGCAACCTGGTTTGGAGACCTTGGAGGATAATTGCATGTTAAATCCCCAGATCATTTCAGTTCTTCCTTCAGATATACAGTCATAACCATAACATATGTAGAAGTTTGCCCACATCTTATTGTAGCACATGCACTTATCTAAAGGAGGAGTTTAAATATTATACGGTTTTTGAATACATCCTGAATACTGAAACTTGCTGAATAGCAGGGTACATTGCACCTCATTTAGGCTCAAGGAAGGTACAATTCAATAAATTAATCTCCTGTAAAGTTACAGGGTTGCCATAGCAAAGTATTACACTGATAAGATTCAGAAAATAACTCCCTTCATAATGTCAAACACTGTAAAGAAGGATATGCCTACGCCAAATCCCCTCTCTCTGTCAATAACTCGTTGACTGGCAGCCATCAAAATACTTGCTTGATTGCCAACCTGGTGAATGAGAACTTTTTTAATATAAAATTTGACTCTATTGAGTTATTTGACTACAATGATCTCTAATAAAAATCATTCTTGATTTGGGTATAGGAAGTTTGGCAGGGTTTCTTCTAAGCTCCCAAGATTTAATTTTCATTTCTGAAGGGACTGGTTAAGTGCACTGAGGCTTCCCAGCCTCTGTCAGAGTCAAGACTTCTGACTTGATGTCCTAAGTTTTCTAGGTGCATACATAGTTTTGGCAAAGGGAAGAACCACACATCTTGGATCTTTGGAGGAAAGAAGGAAAAACAATCTTTCCCTCTTTCTTCTATGTATGCAAAAACAAAATTACTATTGCCTTTGGCCAGGACCAAACTTCTTGTTTTCATGAAGCATTAGGAAAGTTTAAAGGAAATATCTGTTACAAATAAGATTTTCTGTAGTGTTGTCTTTGTAAGCAATTCTACAAAGGAAAAATAATTAAAACATGAATAGGGAAGGGCATTTTTATTGCATTCACATCTTCAGAAGATAATTCAGGAACTCAGTCTCATTTTTTTCCCCATTTGAAAAAAAATGCAAGAATTTTCTTTCTCTTCTGTGTTTCATATTCTCTTTCACATCCTCATTCTTGTGTTAACCTGCAATTTCAAGTAGTGATCTTCAAATGATATCGTAATGAAACAATCCCAAATCAGTTTCTTTGGCTTTGTATAATAGATTACAGAACAATGTATTCATTTGCTTTCAGAATGGACCATTAGCTACTGTATTCTTAAACCATTAAAAGACAGAATTTGAAATCAAACAATAAACAAACCTAATGCATACCTCTAAGCAGAAAGTAATTAAAATAGATAGTAAACATTTGTTTTATTGTTTGGTTTTCCCCCTAAATTATGATTTTTGCAACAGTTCTTTAAATGGCTTTCACTTTAACTGCACTGCAAAAATGAGATCATATTCATTGTGTGCTCTTCATTAACTCAACTGATGGTGTTTTATACAAAGTCTGATGCTTGTTTTGCAATTTGACATAGCTAGTGCATGTTGATAATAATTAGCTTCCCTACGGCAGAACAAATGATTTCTTTGCAAAGCACACACACCACTTTTTAACAAGGATTACTGGTAAACTTTCAAGACAGTTTTGTCCTACAGAAAAGCAACAATTTAATTTTTAATTAACTTTTCTGTACCGTGATTTCCCTAACGAACTAATCATCCACATTTTATCTGATGGTAAATACTTTCAACAGATCTAAAAGAAGATGAGAAAGGACATTTAACACAAGTGTTATGTCTGCTATACTGACACACTTTGGCATTATTATAAAGAGCAAATGCAGTTTAAAAGACTAAGGGTTAACTAGAAAGGCAATAGCCTGGAATTTCATTAAAAACTATGATAATTTTTTTGCCTAAGACTTCCCATAAAAAGCCAAACACCACACCTACAGTTTGCAAACGTATTATCTGAACATATGTAAGTGTCATATAAAAAAGCTCAACAGTTACACTCTCACAAAACTATTCTACTCATTTTCAGAAGTACAACATAGTATCCATGATGTGATCTCTGGAAATGTGCACTTACGTTAAAATGTTATGAACGCCAGTGCAGGCCATGGATCAACAAGTGACAGGAGAAGAACACCTGAAACATCTGTAAAGGTGCACCCTGATACCCTTGTGGGTTGATTCTATTGGTGGTCTGTAGCTGTCTGGCTAACACCTTCCCCATCCCCCCCCCCGTAGAGATGGTGGGGGAGCATTGGTTACACAGAGGTCCAATACTGCACAAAAGCAGAGTGCCCAAGGTGGGAGTGGTGAGAGCTGTCACTGATCCGTTGACCAAAGTGTGACACTAAGACCAGCCAGGGTGAGTGCTGCATTCTCCCCCTGCCCCAGTTAAGCTGTGCCAAACTACTGCAGTGCTAAACGGGGCATGTGTCAGTTCACTTTTGAGGGGGGTGGGGTGTGTGCGTTTGCATGTGTGAGAAGCTTTCCTTTACACAGCCCATCCTTCCTTGCTTGGCCCACTAATAAACTGAGCAAAACAGCATCACATTGTCCAGTGTTCAACTCCCCCTCTCCCCACCACAACCTAGCCAGAATCTTCTCCCAGAATGCTGGCATTCTATGTTCTCCATAACAAAAAACAACGTTTAGACCTTGCTGTATTCCCTAAAAGCATAAAGCAAGAGAACTAATCCTACACTCAAAGAACAAGCACCAGAACGTATCACTTATTCCTTACCCCCCCCCCC
>Ga0065711_1003214_pt1 | contig 29136 bp, 21 predicted proteins | sample Hoacrofraction12_FD_59098 | JGI IMG/M metagenome (GOLD analysis project Ga0065711, IMG submission 59098) | Hoatzin crop microbial communities from Cojedes, Venezuela - Epithelial fraction 12 v2 (version 2) | ecosystem: Host-associated > Birds > Digestive system > Esophagus > Crop | place... | reverse complement strand
TGAGGGTGACGGAGCCCTGGCCCAGGCTGCCCAGGGAGGCTGTGGAGTCTCCTTCTCTGGAGATATTCAAGACCCACCTGGACAAGGTCCTGTGCAGCCTGCTCTGGGTGGCCCTGCTTCGGCAGGGGAGTTGGACTGGGTTGGTCCCTTCCAACCCCGAACATTCTGTGATTCTGTGACAGCTCTCCCTATGTACTAATAAGCTATGGAAAATAATATAATAGTAATATAGTAACATAATAAAGGACTATCAAATTATTTTTCTTAAACCTGAATCTATGTATAATGTGCAAGGGTTTCAGTAGCTTCTGAGTGCTCATAAGCTAAGGGATGGGCCTGTTCTAGGACATGGAAAATTCAGTGAAAAACAAGGCATTAAAGAAAGTAATAGCTGGATGCGATTGAATGGGGAGCACTGTTCTTCATAGACCTGTCCTGAACTCATGCCCCAGCACAGTTTGAGGACTGGTGTTGTGCTTGGAGTAAATCTAAAGCCAAAGCTGAAGCCACTTGTGCTCATTAAAGAACCCATGGCAGGTTTCACTGCGCTGGATGAGCAGCACTTTGCCCTGGTCAGACACTTATTCGGGTGAGTCTCTTCTATGTGTTGATTGCAGCTATTTATGACAACTTATTTAGGCGGCTTTCTCCATCACTGATGGGGCTTTGAGCAACCTGGTCTAGTGGAAAGTGTCTCTGCCCATGGCAGGGGGGTTGGAACCAGGTGATCTTTGAGGTCCCTTCCAACCCAAACCATTCTACGATCACTTTCTTTCTCCAGAGTCAATGAAGGGAGAGCACATCTAAATTAAGTTTCTTCTCTTACTTGCCTTCTGGAAGTGTGGATTTTTCCCATCACTAAGCGTAGAAGAAGTCTAGAGAGATTAGTCTCATAATGTAGGCTAAGATAGGTATTTAAAAGTAAGTTTCTAAGTGTGTCCTGCATCCTTATTCAGATAAGATGTGCCTTGTCCCTTCCTCCTGAATTGCTGTGTCATGTTAAAGTGTTTCCAAGGTGGCTGCACATCCATCTTGATCCCATGTGCTTCTGTGAATATATTTTAGCTGAAGGGACTTTGAAGCAGCAAAATACTGCCTTAAATAGAGAAATGCTTGCAAGGATTTATGCATACGAAAGGATGAAGAAATACACGCAGCTGAGGAAAATCATGGTTCCCCCCGGGTAATACAATTAGCAACACTACCCGTAGACTTAGGGCTGGATTAAAGTTTAAGGGGGTGAATGCAGAGTTGCAATACCCAGAGCTCCTGCTCCCGACAAGGTGAGATCTGCGTGCTGGGTTCTGCGGGGACAGAAGTGTTTCCCTGCAAGCAAGGACACCACAGGCATACGCCAGGCTCCATCTGCTCCGTTCTGGATCCCGCTGTGAGGTGCACGTGACAGACAGCATTGACGGCTCTCGGAGGGCTCTGCGCACTACTCCAGGTGCTGGTGGTCCTACTGTCAGCCAGGCTGCAGAGCTGTGCGGCTCACACACGCGTCTGCCCGCTCCGCCTGGTTGAAAGGGATGTGGTCTATTCCTTGGGGTCACGGATGCAAGCGGTGAACACCCACAGTTAGCGTTTGCTTTGTTAATCCCTTTCGTAATCTTGACGATAATGCAGAGACCTGACTCGGTGTCTACTGGGCAGCGGAAACCACAGCTCTCAGAAGGGTGGTGTCAGGCTTCGTGGGATAGTCACCGTGAAACCACATGTGGTATGGTGAAATATGCCCATACTCGGCTGAAACCCTTTCACGGTCCATGTGGAGGAGCCGTATTAGAGTCTTCCCTTAAACAAAATATCTGCAGGCAAAGCCAATGAGATCCTGCCCCCGAGGAGCATCTGCAGGGCCAAGCCTGTGCTCTCCAAGCTGCTTCAGGGTGCATGGCGGAGCAAAGCTGGTCAGCCTGCAAATGCAGTTATTTGTTTATTTACACAGAAACTCCCTCCTTGTTCCTTGCCGAGCCCCGAAGCCAGGGTTTCACTGGGGAGTGCGCGTGCTGGTTCGGGCAGGATGCATGGCACGAGGGGCACCCGACCTGCTTGAAAGACAGCTCCTCTGACTCATCAGCTGAAAGCAAAATGAGCTGTATGTATTTAAAGCAAAGCTCTATTTTAAAAATTAATGATCTGCAAGGGAGAGAGGAGAAACTGCTTCTCTGTAATGCAGAAAAAGGCCCTGATGACCACAGCCTGGGTCCCTTTCCAGATGATGTCATCATCAGTCTAAATAATAAATTTTTAACGATGTGGAAAAAAAAAAGAGGAGGAGGAAATAAAAAAGAGGGAGACTCTGTTTCAATGAGGAGTAAAAGTAGCTGGTGGCAACAGGGTCTAAGGAAAATATATGGTTCGGTGAGGTTTCTGCCCTGTGTAATTAGATTATCCCAAGTGTAGGAGTGTGCTGCAAAAGGCACATTGAAATGCCAGTAATTGCCTGCTCTGTGTCCTCCCCTGCCGCATACCCGTGCAGAGTGGAAAGCTGGGGTACTTGGGATATATGAAGCAGAGGGGCATTCTATAAACGGGGATGCTAATAATAGGCAGTGAAGATTAGAAGGGAAAGTATGGGTCTCATCAGCCCACAGACGAGAGGGTATTTTCCCCTCGTAAAAAACAGGCCACAAGAAATCTATTCAACCAGATTTGTGTTTGGTTGACAAACGTATGCAGTAGATTACCAGTGGAGTACTCGCGCTGGCTCTTTCATGCAGCTGAAATTGCTAGCAACGCATTTGGTTTTGAATGCGCTTGGTTTTGTTTCATCCTGCCCTCCTGGAAGCGTGTGGCCCGTTGCTGCGAGCGCGTTGTGCCGGCGAGGAGGGCTCGGGGAGAGCCGCGCTCGGGGACAGCCGGGCAGGCGTCAGCGGTTTGGCTTGGGGGGGGCCACGGCACCAGCACGGACTGAATGATTTTGTTTTTTGACTTCAGGCTGACTCCCCATCGTGGGGAGCCCTCGGGCATTTTCCGTGGGATTCCAGCCAGAATTCTCACAAAAAACCACCAAACCAAACCTTAGCTAATACTGGAATTGTGTGGGATATCAGAATGTATCTGATGTCGTTTTATGCTGTATTTTAAGTGATCTGACTTCCAGATCCTGTTCAGGGCTTGCACTCCAGTGTGCTGTGTATTCCTGTAGAGATGACCCTCTCCATGAAGAACTCAGAAGCCAAGGAGACAAGACGGCAGCTATTCCAACCTGGCAGGCGAGGGGGCTCGGTCATCCAAGAGCAACAAAAAATTCATGTCAAAGCTATGGACCAAAATTGCTTGAACTTCTTGAATCTCAGTCTTGTGTTTTCCCAACTAAATGTATTAACTCCAATCAAGGGCTTCATGGATCTCAGCTATCTGAAAGTCAGGCCCTGAACGGACCAGATGTGGTTTATGAGGTTTGGGGCTTTGTAATGGGAGATTTCAATGGTTTTAATACCCAAATCTACGCCTTCTCCTCAAACTATAAGGGACAGATTTATGTCATGTTTTGTAGTGGGCTGATCCTAATACCCTTGTTGTGAGACAGATTTGCTGTAGAAGACAATACCTCAACCCGCCGGTGCCTTCAGGAAAAAGGGCTGGGTGTTTAATGCCGTAAATATTTTATTCTTGCTCTGCTATACAAACCTGGCACGGCCTTTCAGAAACAACTTCTGTTATGCCCCAGTTTCTCCTGAGTTATATGGGGATAACAACACTTCTAGAGTGGAGTAAGATGGATGAAATAAGGAGACTTCTGACCAGGAAGATAAAAAAAACAGGTCTTGTCTCTGCTAGACCCTATTATTTTGTTTAAATGAATTATTTCCTTTTTGCTGGTTTCATTGCTTCTTAAATAGTCACTTTAGTTTCTGTTCAGTTTTGTTCTGGTAGGCAAGGGCACACTGCTTAGACACCCTTCAGCTTTGTGGGTCATTTCGTGTTGCTCCTTGTTGCTGGTACTGTTCCCTTAGCGATGGAAAAAGACACTTTGGGAAGGATTTTTGGGGTTTGAGGGTAACATTCACGGGGCCCAGCAGAGATGCTGAAGTTAGCAAATGTGACATGGGTCTTTCTACAGTTAGCTGGTGAAAATGTAGAGGAACGCATCAAATATTCAGTCTCAACCTTCAAGTACTTTTGTCTGCTCTGGGTCCCCCACGAGAAAAGGAGACCCTGCTGCGCTCACAGCTGGGCTTTGCTTTGCTGCTGGCCAGGCAGGAAAGGCCCAAGGAGGACTTCAGTCCTCAGGTTGCTGAGATGTCCTTTGTACTCCCGTATTTCTGCCACCACCCTGGAAGGATACGTTGAGCTTTGGGTTACACGCTGGGCTAAAGGCGCTCTCATCCATCTGAGTCTGCTACAATCTGAAACCCAACTCACATTTCACTGGTCTAACACAGACACTTCTGGGCTCTTTTTTACTGTTAGTTTGCCCTGAGTTTGCCATGGATGGACAGTTTGTTAAATGTTGGCTCAGCCTGCGTGTGCTGTGTCTCTGTTTTGCCTGTTTTCATCACGCTGGGTGCTCTGTCAGCGAGGAGCACGCAGGTTGAACGTGTCTCTCTTTGTACAGGGCAGCAGAGTCGGTTCATGAAAAAGATGAGCAATTCGGATACAAGAAGGACACCAGGATGGCAGTGAAAACTGACAGTACAAGCTGACTCTGTTTGGTGGAAACCAAGATTTGCTGGTGGGAGAACTGGAGTCACCTCGCCATTCCTTGTGTGCTTGCACCGGCTGCAGCGGAGTTGCTTTGCCAGCACACTGGATGCAGAGCTGGGAGAAAAAGTGAACGACTTGCCAGGGGCTGTCTGGACGGGATGCATGCACAGAGGAAGCGTGAGCCATCACACCAGCTATTTGGCAGTTGAGGAACCCATCTGGAGAAACCAGGCCTTCTCTGAAATGTGAGTTATACCATTTCTCAAAACTGTACGTAGCAAGAATGACTGGGAGGCCAGTGATTCATTCTGGGTAAATGTAAAGGTACCAGAGGGGCTAATATAAAGGAAGAAAATTGATACTGGCTTTGCAGTGTTTGTGGTGCAGAAATGTGTACAAATGTTTCCCAGGGAAAGACTAAAACAATCCGATGCAATATTAAAAACAAAAAATACCCACCCAACAACAAACAAACAGCCGTGGGGATATAGGGGCAGGTAACAGTGTTTGGGTATTTGTAAATCAGTGCAGACTGCACAGGCATTTGCTTACTGCGAGACATTTCATTGCAGCTGAAAGGAAAGGGCCCTTGTGAGATGGTGGGAATTGTATGAGAAAACTTTGCTTGAGTTGTAGCACCGTTATTATTGTGTCAGATACACTTTAGTGTGTATCCATGGGAGTTACACAACGCACAGATTTGACCCTTTGGGATGAATACTCTGGGGAAATTAAAACTAGCTATAAAAGCTATATATAGTTGAAAAGGCTATGGTAACATTTTATACTGCGTGANCCATGTTCTATTCTTTACAGAAACCCATATCTGTAAAAAAGCAATTAGAAGTGCTTCCCTGAAAAAAGGCAATTGAACGCGGTGAATGAACTGCAGGAATTGTACAGTTTCCAGAAAATGGTGGTAGTGAAGCATTTGTGGGATCCATAAAGTCACCATAAATTCCTAACTGAATATGGATTCACTCTCCAACTCTGAAACCACAAGATTTATTTCCTGCTGGCAGGGGAGGTGCNGCTCGCCGAGCTGGATCTCCCCGAGCATGCCAGCAGGTGGTGAAAGCCCCGACAAGTTCCCAAGCATGTAAAGTTCCCAACATCACCTTGGTTGGCTGCGTCCTTTTGGGANGAGAAGACAGGACTGGGTTTTTCTTTTTCTTGAAGGCCTGTCTGTGCTTTCAGCACGTGTAATTGTATGCAGGAAGGAAGGTTTACTAGTGTGCAACGTGTCCTGTTGGAAAAGGAGGAGAAGGTAGTGGGTACGNGGCTGGTTTCACTCAGGCAGATCTAGCTTTGGCTCAAGCCCTGACTGAAGTCACGCGAGCTTGCTCTGTGTGGTGGGGATGCTCGCTGGTGATTCACGTGCTTTGTGGTACAAACCTAGACGACGTGGTAAAGTTTGCTTTGTTTCCTTTCCATGAAATTCCCTTTGTCCCCCAGACTGCGGATGTTTCATGGACATGTGCTTTCAGGAGGAGGTATTGCTGTGGATGGTGGGCTTTTTGTCTGGGGTTTTTCTTCTCTCTGCTCGCTCCCGTTGGTCTGTTCCCCTGGGTCCTGGAGCCAGTGGCTGTCACGTCAGACTCCCATCTTTCAACCCTGCTGTGCTTCTCCTGCTGCTGAACATAAGAAGGACACCAGCTCCGACAGCCAAAACTTTTAGTCACTGACTGCCTGCAATAGTGATGGAAATATGCATATTAGTGTGGTTTTGGGGTGGGAAAGCTGGAGGATAACTTCAGGTAGGATGAAGTAAGACAGGGAGATAGAGACAAAATGTCGCTGCACTGAAATGGAGAAGTCTGTGGCTGCAGAGATTTGTAATTATTTGGGCCCTGTCAGAGATGAATGGTTGTGTCTCTTTCCAAAGTCATCTGCATAGCTGAGTAAATGTGATTGCATTGATTTAGTGTGTCTTCAGGAGTCTTTTTACAACCACAGGAGCTAGAAATGTCTTTTGTTGTTGTTGCTTTTTTTAATGAAAGCTGACGTTCTGGAGCACAAGTCAGCAGGAAGTGGGGGTAAGTTTATTGGCTGTTTTGGTGGGGCCTGGAGAATAATTCTGCCTTTCTCCTGCCTTTTGTCCATTCAGACTGTAAATTCATTGAAGCAGGGACTGCTTTCTACTGTGGGTCTTTATAGCGCTTGCTGCAGTGGATCTGTGCTCTCAGCAAAACCCCCTAAGGCTTAACAAAATATAAATTAGGATAATAGTATAATAAGTTAAATGTTAAGTGATCGTGGGGGGTACTTTATTTACATGAATTATCACCTTAAATAAAACAACAAAAAAAGTCCTCCTGAAATCCTGGTGGGAGTTTCAGCTTTGTGACAAAAACTGTGCGTTATTCTGTAGTATGGAGAAGACAGGGCAAGTGGTGGTGGTGCCCCGTTTCAATGGAGAGAACAGGGCTGGTTTCAGACTTGTTGTACCCTAAACTTCTCTGAGCTGAGTTTGCTGTGAGCAGTGGGACATTACTCCCTGAAATTCCTTTCCACAGATTTCAGTGATCGCTGTGTGTTGCACAGTGCCTTGGGCAGAGCTTTGACACTCAGGAATCTATCCTGGAAACATAAAATAATTTCTCCCTCCTTCAGCTCCTGTGCAGAGGGAGCTTCAATGCATTCTGTCTCTGTTTTGTTAAGAGAGAATGTGATGCTAAGGTGGGCAGATGTTACAGAGTGGAAGAGTGCAGCAGAGCTCCAGCAAGCCCGGTGTGGTGTCATGCTGGTGTGGGATTTGCACCTTTCCTTCACGCGAGTGCGAATAAGGCCACAAATGGTAAGACCTTGGGATCCAGGTTGTCATGCATGTTTTTGAGCTCAGAAAAGATGTGTACAGTGGTGGGAGTCCTTAAAGTCTGGAGCAGATTTACTCATCTATGTCATGTGAAAAATTGTAGTTTTAATTCCGCTCAGCAATCTGCCGGGTCCGAGTGCTCGGCAGAGGCTCGCGCCCCTGCCTGTGAACCCGATGCCTGCTGTCTGCGCCCGTTGAGGTGCTTTGCTTAGGGCAGTGCTGAGACCTCTGGGTCCATCCATAGTTTAAGCTAGCGGGAAACTGGTCTCTAGCTCTTGTTTTTAGCATAGTTAAGATCAGCAGTGAAACTGTGTATTGCTCAGATGTTGCAAGTCCTCATGAAAGTTAGTGGCCAGTCTGTCTGTCTGCCAGTGTTGCACTGGTTTCTTGGAGGTGACCTGCCAGCTGTGTTGTCAGGTCGGCTGGAGACAGCCTGTACTAGGCTTTGCAGTGCGAAGCAGCACTGAAGTTGGCAAATTTTACTACCACAAGCCAGCCCAATTTGCCGTTGCTCACTGCAGCGATGAAGTGCATGTCCCACGTCCCTACCTACTCCTCGATAGTTCCTGGAGGCCAGAACACCCCAGCTGCTTTTTAACACTCTTTGGTTCGAGCATTCGTATACCTGTCTCTCTGAAGCACCCGCTTCTGTGGTAGATCGCCCTTGTTTTTCCACTGCAGAGCAGACAGCGCAGCTCAGACACACCAAAGAGAGCCTCACGCCAAGCACAGACCGGTGTAAGAGAGCCGAGCTGAGGCCAGTGGTCTGTCAGCAGATAGTCCGGCCTGGGAGGAGGCAGAAACAGGATTTGCTGTCAGCTTCGTGCCAGTGACAGCACCGCGACGTTATTTGCTGTAGATTAATGTGGGAGAAGGTCCTTGCCGACAACCCCTGCGAAACAGTTCAGCTTCAAAAGGAATTACAGTGGTCCTTTCAGAGAAGTGTATTTTTGCCAGCTGATCCCCAACAGCACTCCCAGCGGTGGGGAAAGCTGAAACGATTACTGTAAATACAAAAGGGAAGACATACTTGGCATCCCTTTACATTAGAGCTGGCTCAGAAGAACGTCTGCGTAGCTGTTTCGCTGCCAAGATGGATTGTAGTCAGATAGTACACATTGCAAAGGAACCAGAGCGCACACTGAGATCTGTTGGGGTTTTTTTAACAATAGTTTATTTGTGTTTCAAAGGGATAGTTACAGGAATCCAGATCAATATGCTTGTCCAGAACTGTGCCTTCCTATTTTAGGGCCTGGATGAATAGGAGGTTACTTGAGTTCACATGCATATTGAGGGACCGGTGCCTGCGGCGGTGCAGCCTCCCAGGCGTGTTACTTTTCCTTTTTGAAAGTGAACGTGGAAGAGCTGCAAGACTGAAGCTGCCATTGTCCTGGTTCTTGCAGTTTTAGTTTTTTTCCAATGCGGTCAGTGTGGCATTGCATGTTGTGAGGCTCTGTATGAATGGTGAGGTCGTGTCTCAACAGGAGATGGCAGGAGCTGAGCACTCCCCATCCAAGGTGTTTAAATAGACTTTGGTTGAACCGTTTTGGACACACGTCCTGAGAACACGTTGGGCTTTAGACCGAATCGAACACTGCTGAAAGGGAAGGATGATTGTCTGTTTCAGTTAAATGTGACGGGTTTTTTTAATGGAAAATTGTAAATGTACAACTTTCCTTTGATGAATATATGTTTGGCATTTCCCAATCCCAGGTTTTGAAACCATCTGTATGTTTTCATGATTTTATCGCTCTATCCCATTTGTCAGTACAAGAAAAATAGTTGACTAATGGAGTTGGTTGCATGGGACCAAAAAAATTATGTCTGGTTGGTTCTGTTTCTGACATCTTTTAATATGCTGTTTCAGACAATGAGTTGTAAGTGCTTGAGAATTAGACCTGTAATTGCTTTGAAAATTTTGGTTTATGGCCTGTTTTTTCTCTACTGATCTTGATACATCTTTAAGGGACACAGGCAAAACAGGAGTTTCAATAGACAGGGGTACTTAGATGCTCAGGGTAAAAGTAAGAGATTTTCCTGTATAGAATTTCCAGCCCTGATTTGTAGCAAGCAGTAGATTTCTGATAGTTTTAAGCAAGCATGTACCACTGCTGCACCTGGGTTTTTGAGGACAAAATTGCGTCCGTTACTTGAGCATATACGGTATCTAGCTGATGATGAATTATGTTGCTCATGCTTTGAATGGTGCCACTGCATTTTTTGTGAAGTGTAGACTCAACAAAGTATATCAGCAGACGGAGCCAGTTTCTTCTGAATTTCAACCTATGACAACTTTCTCAACACACACTGGTCTACATTGATCCAAGGGGCTATCTTGACGGGTGCGTTCCAACGCAGCAGTGCTTCAGAGTTCAAATTCTGGTGTCATCTGGCACATTTCGGATGTCTTTGGCTTTACTGATGACATCCTGTTGCATGAAGAATTTTGGCTGGTTCATGGTGTTCTCCTTTTAGTGGTTTTGCATAGCTGAGGAAGACACCATCCTGACTAAGTCAGTGTGATTTGCAGCAGCATGTCTGGTCTTTGCTTTGAGAAGGGCTTCTTTAGTCGTGGATTACTTTTCGCCATTCCCCCGTGTGTTTATGCATTGCCCAGTACGAGAGGTGGGGCAGTCACTGGTGGTGGCAGTGTTGCAGACCAGTAAGCACTGTGGCAGTCCCAGTGGAGGGCAAGAGAAGGGAGCTGTCGTTCATGGGGGATTTCACAGCCCTCACTCTTAATTACGTTAGAAGGTGAATGATTGGAAAGGTTATGAAAAGGATGTGGATTATCTTCTGCTTGCCACTGGTTTTGTTGGTTTGTTTTCATCTGAGCTGATGGGATTGGGGGGGGGAGGGGGGAGCAGGGAAGACTCTTCTTAGACACCCCAGCACCATGAGGGGAAGAAATGGTTTTAAAGAAGCAAGATTTCTGGAAGTACATGAATTGGGAACCAGGCACAATTGTGGGGGATAGTTCGAGAGCAGAGCTCTTCCCAGATCCCTTTAAAAAGAAACTTTTAGCATGTTTCTGACCCCACAGAATTAAGGGACTGGTCCACCACCGCTGTGATGAGAGGGATGATGAGAGCACGGTCCAGAAGATGCTTGCACAACCTTTCCTGGCCCTGGCTAGGACTTGACATCCCTTGCTGTCCTCAGCACGCTAGAGAACTCTGCACACTGACACTGCCTTGCAGATAACTGGCTGGGAAAGGATTTCTTCAGGGCTTATACTCCACCTCCACCCACACTTGCAGTCCCAGAGTCACCAAAGACAGTTTAAAAATATTCTGCCAAATGTTTGCTCAGTTAAATTTTTTAGGCCTTTTTGTATTTAACCCCTGTTTTGAGTCTTGATTTTTTTGTTCCTGTTATCCCTTAAAAAAATTACCCTTTTGGGGGATGATCCTCGGGAGCTGGATATGTAGGAGACTCATACAGAGACTGCCTTAGCAATAGTCACCTTGCAAGTACTCCCATGCAATGCTTTTCTCTGCGCACGTTTGTGATCTGGGAGTTTTATTTAGCACTTTCTGATAGGAATCAAATCAGAGCTGGATTTCAACATCTCTTAAAGAGAGGGAATGCACGGCACAGACTGCATTGCAGGGAAAAGGACCCAGCACGTCATGTGCCTGCTCACTCCTCATTCTTCACTTTGAGTTGAGGGACCAACCTCCATTTGCCCCTGTTCGGGAGTAAAGTCACTGAACCAGAGGGGTGACTAAAAGTCGGAGGAGTTCTTGTAACAAGAGGTAGCCTGTCGCTTCAGCTTTTTCGTGCTTTATGCAACTTTTGGAGGAAACACAGGCCTTCCACATTTACCAAGTCTGCAGCACGATGCCGTGGGATCCCCGTGCCGGGTCTACCTGTGCCTCTGGTTGAAGAAGAGTGGAAGAGACGGCAGGGTGCAGCTTCAGGCTCAGCCCAAGTCACTTCACCAACCCTTTGCCTTCAGGGGCTGAGAAGTGTGCTTGGGACATGCTTCAAGCCTCTGTTGGCTCTCGGAAGCAGAGGGTCATGGTCTGTCCCAGCAATGGTTCCCTCCCACCACCGCTGCGGTGGAAGTACAGTAACTTTGATGTACAGTCAGCAATGCTTGTAGGAAGTTTTATAACCTGTTCATTTATCAAGGTTTTCAATGCGTGCACGGCTGGAGAGGAATGAAAGCAGCAGATTTATTCCTTTAGGAGGTGGGTTAATCCTGTTTCGGCAGTTCCCGGGTGGTGGTGGGTAGCAGGAGGGGGAGAGCTGTCTCTGTCCACGGCAGCACGCTGTGAGGTGCATTCAGATGAGTTTCACCTCGGCACGCACACTGCGTCGCCTTGGCTTCCTTAGCAGGTCTGCTCTTCAGCATCCCAGGAGAATCCCCGAACAAATTACCAATTACATTTTGTGCTTTAATTAAACAGAAAGGTGGGCATATGCTCCAGCTTCACTATGAGCCACAGCGTTAAATAATCTCTTGAATGATTACAGGCCCAGAAAACTGGGGCATTGCTCACTGCCTTTCTTCATATAATGGTGATTTACCTCGAAGATTCCCCAGTGAGTGGTGAGTTTGGTGTCCTCCTGACCTGCCCCAGGGAGGCTGTGGGACTTGGGGATGGTTTGAAGAACCTTGAGCAGCTGTTGAAGTCGGAGGGAGACCCGTGTCGTTAAGGGCTGGCTGGAAGGTGCTCAGAATCCTGCAGCATCTGGGCCCTCTGCGTAAGACCTGATATTAAAGCGAGGAGCGTAGCCAAAATTTGTGCCACAGAGGGAAGTATTGGCAACATGACAGGAGCCCAAAGGTTGTGCTTCATTTGCATGTGTATTTGCATAATTGCAAATGCATGACATGCACATTAATAATTACTCTTGCATCTTTATCGTTCTCAATAATTACAGAGAAAATTTCTTGCTCTTGGAGTTCATCAGCAATAAAAACCTGCAGTGTCCTCATTCTGTAATGGCAGGGAACTGGGGACACCTTGGGAGGGACGTGTTTTATTGTTCTGTTGGATGTGTCCACCCTCAAATCTGTAGTCCGTAAAATTTAACTCCAGACTAGTTCTGGGCAGCAGAAGTTAGCTGTGAAGGGAAAAGTACTTTGGAATTTTTATACTAGTGGGGATATTTTTAGGAGCCTAGAAAAGCTGGCAGCTGGATCCTGTTGAATTTTGGTGGAATTTGCACTGCCTCTTGCTCTGTTCAAAGCCTCAGCAAAACCCTATGGGGTGTGACCGAAGAGGAGTGTAATTCTTTTTGGGTGTTCTGTGTAAGGACTTAGTAGGACTGACTTAGAGTAGCGTGTCGGATGGAGCTGGTTGCTCTAGATGTATATCTGATACTGTCGCTGCCACAAAGACTTTATTTCTCAAGTAGGCAGAACATAAAAAGGGTTGGAAGAGAGAATGCAGAGTCAGAGGGTTTTGCATATCAGAAAAAGCTCTGCTTTACCAGCTTGTCTTCTTTTAACCTTATCAACTAAATTTCTCTTGTTCTCAAGCTTGTATTTGCTTTGCAGAATTGTTGCTTCTGACACCACTCTTCTACATTATACTGTGATTTATTTAAAATTAAGCAATTACTTAATTGCTGAAAATCACGGTGGTTTTAGGATGGAGAGTGCTAGATTTCTGCAAGTGGTTAAATGATGCTGTTGTCTGTTGCAGGAGGGACCTGCCTGTGATGGCCTTGATTTGATGGACCAGTGCTGTGTTCCAGCCTGGAAAGTCTGGGCTTTGCTTATGTACTTCTACAATGTTTTTGTTACAGTTGGCCCGAAAATGAGAACTCAATTCAACAGAAAACATTTTTTGACTTTCTAATGTTTGTTTTCGTTTTTTCTCAGATTTAAAACTTCTAACATTTTTCAGGATGGGGGAAATGGAGGGATATGATTACATCCATCCGACACTATCACTGTCCAGTGGCTTGGATTGAGAAGACTCAAATTCAGAGTCCTTCTTTTCTTTATTCAGGCCTTGAGTCAAGTCTAGATGGGTACCTTAATCATGTTAGAGGGCATTCTGGAATGGATTCATGAATCCCATCTTGATCTTCTTTTAAAACAGTAGTGTAACTGAAACTTACCATCACAGTGTTTAGTTCAACAAATCAGCATTTTCTCTAAAAACAAATATCATCTCGATTATTATTGCTCCTTTATCTTCTCTGCTGTATGTGCTGTAATTACAGGATGTTACCTTCATTGGTAAAGACAGGATAGGTTATGTATTTACTGCTGCAGCATCTCAGTCTAGTGTCTCTCTTGAGATATTTGCTCCAGAGTTTTCTCAGTGGAAAAGGAAATCTTTATTAGTTTGTCCAAGGAAGCCACAGCCTGTGAAGAAGGGTTCTGCGGGAGGGCAGTTCCACAGTTTTGCAACAAGCAATGCAAAGTTTCAGGCACCTGCTTTGCCTCAGCAGGATGAATTTGTTACCGGTGATTGTCTGTTCCGCTGAACGGTTTCTCAGGGATCTGGGAAACTGCTGAGTTCTTGCATAATTATCTTTACACTTCCATTTCAGATGTCTTCAAATGTTTCTAAACTTAACACATAGGAGACTGAGCAGGCATTGATTGGTGTCTCTAAAGCAGAGATCTCACGTTTTTCTTCAACGGGATTTCACTTTAGCCTTCAAATAATGTTTGTGCCCTCAGAGTCATTGCGGCTTCTGCACTTTCTCTGAAACTGTATTATTGATCATGTAATTAAAGTGTCTTCTGACCGCCTCAGGAATCTAGCAGTATTGAGACCTAGCATTGCGTGGCTGTTTCAGAAACCTCAGTCTGTCCTTCATTTTAATCTTAACTCCCAACGCGATTCTTGCAGTTACTTACAGATCTTGCAGCCTGTGCTCCTCAGTCTTCAACCATGCAGAATTCGGCCAGCTAGCAGATTTAGATAGATCTCAGTCCTGCACTGTGTTAATTCCAGTCTTGCATTGCAACTGTCTCATATCAGTGGCAGCACATCTCCACAGGGCCCAAGGAAGGCATTCCCTTGGCCTTTGCCAACTTCCAGCAAAGCAATGTATGTTTTATTTAAAATTATGCATCTGATGGAAAGATGAATGCAATAATCATTATTCACTGTTCAAAACCATCATTGTTTCACTTTGTTGGCTGTGAATGATACCAAAGGTGTTCGCATAAAAAAAACAGTTTGGAAAGATATCTGGTTGCTTGACTAAATTAAGTGGTGCTACAGAGTAAGCCAATAAAAAAGAAGCAAGACTGTCAACATGCAGTCTCTTCACCTCTGCAGTATCTTTCACAGGTGCTACTTCAAAGCCCTTTGCAAAATTATCAATACTTTTAGAATTGTAGAATCATAGAATCATTAAGGTTGGAAAAGCCCTCTAAAACCATGCAGTCCAACCACCAACCCAACACCACCATGCCTGCTAAACCGTGTCCTGAAGTGCCGTATCCACACGTTTTTTGAACACCTCCAGGGATGGGGACTCCACCATTCCTCTGGACAGCCTGTTTAAAAGCTGTTTGGGATAGATAGTACAATTCCAGATGCAGCTAAATTATTTTGGGAAAGAAAGGGTTTGAAAAAGTTGTTTTAGCGAATAAAATACATGCTAGTAACAAGAGGAGGCAAGTCAAGAGTGAATGTGAGTACACTCTGGCAGAGAGCTTCCCAGCTGAGGAATATAATGCAAAAAGTCTATTGGCCAAAAGTTTTTGTCCAAGACTTCCAAAGTCCAGCAATACCTATAATCATGTCCAATCTCTTGCTTATCCAAAAGCCAATATTTCAACTCAATTCCGGCTGAAATTAGAAACCCATGTAGAGATCTCAGATTGGTGAAAAAAGCCTGTTACCATGCATGCCAGAGATCATTCTTGCTGCCACATTCTGGACCAAGTGCAATTTCTTCTAATAAAAACATTTCTGGCAAAGCTGTACTTTAAGAGTTAGTGTAATCGAATCTGGATGTGAGGAAAGCATGCAAACTTGCTTCCAAGTCAGCAAGAGTTAGGCAGGATTTAATCCTCCATGTATTTTTATTATGATATAAAAAGCTGTTATATTGGTATTTTTAATACATTTATCAAAAGGAAACTGCAAATCCAAAGTCACGTCCAAATTTCCCACTGATATAGGAATGAGTAGCTGAGACAATTCTGAAGTGAACTAAGGCAATGGGATTTTGTAATATGGGTTTAGCTGCCAGGAGCCAGCACTCGGATTTGACTTCTAACCAGTTCACACTAGACCTATGCAAACATTGTCCCTGAACATTTGCTGTAGTGTGAAGCTGATTTTTTTTTTTTCTCTTCTGTCTGCTCTGTCTGTGCCTGTTTTTCTGTTGGCTTTTCATGAACATTTTAGCAACCCATAGGATCTCCTGGGATGACAAAGCCAGTCCACCAGCCATGCACCAGCAGCCCCCACCACAGCCAGCACCACTTACTTAGGGGCCTAAGAACAGGAGGCGGCAGACATTTCTATCAAACCCCCTTTTTTAAAAAGAGCTTGGCTCTCATTTACTGGTCTACATAAGGTCCAGAGTTTCAGAAGAGCTCAACAGATTGTGTGCTGAACACTTGTGAAAATAGAGTCTACATTTCACGTCTACTCTGGGGCTCGAGGCTTTCAGAATGCTGGCCTCAAATTTCTTGTTCTTGGACAATGAATGTTTGGGGATACCTTGGGGTTGGTTCTGCCTTCCTTGCCTTGGGGTTTCCAGTGGTGTGACGCCATCCAGCGCGAGTGGCCGCGCTGGCGTGACATCCTGCAGGGTGCTATGGGAGGAAGTGGTAAGGGGCCTCCGATACGAGACAGGCTTTTCATCCCCTGCTCAACCGCAGGTGGCCTGCAGGGTCTTTGGCTGGGATTTTCAGGCTGTTTAATGGATGCTTGAGGGTCAAAAGGAAGCAATTCAGCTTCTGAGTCCTAAAAATAAGATACTTTGAAAGGACCTTATTTTGAGACCTACCTCTGCTGTTTAATACATTTCCCAAATTAGGTGGTGAGAATGAAGGCACTCGCAGTCATCGCTCAGAGTTCCGTTCTCAGCTGGCATGCTCTGACTTCTTGGTTGGTTTGTTTGCTTTTTAAAATTCTTGCCTCCTAGGTATCTGTGAGGACAAATGCATTAACGCTATGAGAAGTGTTTGGGAACTAAGCTGATAGAGACAGTGTAAATCCCATGTACTGATTCTGAAGCCCAATTTTAGAGCAGCCTAGGGGCATCTCACCATCTTTTTATTCCTTCTCAGTACCAATTACTTTTGGATGCTAAACAACCTGTCCTGAAGCCTGACTGTACTACAGTATCTTTCATCCTGAAAAACCCTAAAACTACACAGCAAATATATTACATAAACCATACAGGGATCATTTTACCCATCTTTAGAAAGCAGCCTCTTGTGGGTTTGGAAAGTGTGAGAACAGCAGTGTTATGCAGGAAGCATCATTTTTAATCAGGATGCTTTCATCTGCACAGTGAAAGTCCGTTGCCAAAAGCTTTCTCATCTCTGACCCCTGATACAGTGGTATAATGTAGTTCCTCCTGGGGCATGAGAGATGCTGAGGTCAGCCCTGCCATGTAGTCTGAATTACTGATATTAAAGAGGATAATTGGCATTTCTACCACCTGGTACAGTTAATAAGACAGCATCCAGATCAACTGTCTGGAGCCCTGTAAAATAATCATAAGGAGAATACAGTTCTTTAATACCAATAAAAGTATAATAAGGTTCTCTAAATAGAGTAACAAAAGTTGAATGAACCCAATATTAAAACACTATATATTATTAGATTGTTTTAAAAGTCCATAACAAGGAGATCCTTTGGCACACAAGTATAAAATCAAATTTAACAAGTGAGTTAAATAAGCAATTAGGAGTGGGGATTTTAAACTTCTTTCCAGTCTCGATTGCTCTAATTTAGCACAAGTGGAGATCTGCCTTGTGTATTGCAAACCCTCTCTGGTGACAGCCATACCTGAACAGTGGCATTATCAGTGGGACTGGTATTTTTAGGTAAAGATTGAAGACCTGATTATCGTGGTGGGTCAGATTCCTCAAATTGACCCTTTCTTACATGACGGCTGTGTGTCTTAATGCTCACCCAGGATGCTGGAGACCCAGATTCAGTTTTCTGTTCTGCCTGGGAGAATTCAAACCCAGATCTCCTTCTTTCCAGAAATATCTCTGCCCAGGGAGCTGGTTTCTCTGCACTTAGTGCATTGTCCAGCACTGCAGTTAGTTTTACTGCTCTCTTAATAAGAACGCAGGAGTCATTCGATAAGGAGAAGGAAAAAAAAATCTGAGGCCTTGTAAAAAGTGCCTTTGCCAGCGGTAGGAGACCTGAGTTCCAGCCTTAACTCCAAGGTTGTATAAGCATTTTTCATGGAAGAGCTGAGCAAGCAAACAAGCAAAACCAGAGGAGCTTGTGGAGTTCAAAGGAACCAAATGAGGTGCCTTTAGGGTTGGTGGACACTTCCAGGTTGTCACTGTGAGCATAGGAATCTAAATCTGAAGATCCAAGTCCTATTTTGGCCTCATCCTGATGCACTCTCAAAAAATTATCTTTGTCTTAAAAAATGTGTATACGCCAAGAAACAGGCATATTTTCTGTTGGATGAACTCTCCCAGGAAACTGTAGTATCTTTCTAGCTCAGCCACTGGGATTTTACTGGCAAACTGCATGTCAATGTGTGAGGTCCTCAGATGCTGTACGTTGGAGGAGCTCCATGGCTGATACTGCTGGTATTTGCATTTGCACCAATGCCATTTGAAGAGTTTGGTCACTTCTAGCCATGAAGAAGACAAGCATCCTATCTGTTTTTCTAATGGATGAATCTATTCTGAATGTCCTTAAAATAAGGTGGGATTTTTTAGCCATTCTCTTCAAGTGTTGTTACAAGAGGGATTTTGGAGGCTTTTTGCAAAACTGGACTGGTGTGTTGCCATCCCTGGCAATTCTTTGTTGATAATGAACTCCATCGCCTTTAAAGTCTCCATTTCTGCAATTATTCGAAATGTCATGGTTGGTATCTGACTGGCAAAGTAAAGACAACCAACTGTTTTGGAGGAGTTGAAGGATTTCAGCCACATTTTGCCTTGCCATTTTCATCTGTCTTGCTCAGGAGCGTGTCCTGGTTTAACTCTCTGCTCAACATCAGCAGAGCCAGGAGCACTGGCCCTGCAGTCAGCACTAGACATGGCCCTTTTCATTCTCCTCTATGACCGAATATTTCCCTTTAGCTATTTTATTTTTTACAAAGAAACTTTTATCTGTAGCCACATGTGCAAAACTCTCAAATGGGCTGTTTCAAATCTAGTCAAGGTCATTGAAAAAAGATATTTTTAAAGTGGCTGGGGCTCTTAAAAGTCCTTTTGGATTCCCCAGAAGCAAAAAAGCAGCATTTACCCTGTAAGCTTGTAGATCAAGGACTTGAGTATCTTTCAACATCCTAAAGCCCATGCAGACTTTAAACTGGTATTCCCAGCTCATTCGCCAAAAGAAGAAGAGGAAAATGAAATGAACTAAAAGCTTTTGCCTTGAGGTCTGGTGCAACAGGCCTTCTGAAGTCTGGAGTCGGAATTGTTTCAATCTATGTAAATATCTGGAAATTAAATTCCATATGTCCCATGCCAGATGCTCCCAGCTGCTGCTGCTGTGTGGGGAACAGTAAATAGACAGTTTAGCTTTGTCAGGCGGAGGGGAAAAAAATAAAAAATAGAAAGGGTGGGAGAGGGGCAGATTGTCATTTTGAGGTCGGGAGGGTAATGTGCACAAGTGCCTATGCCAGTGAGCTGACAAGCCAAATCAGCGGACAGTTGTAAGTGCCGTGTGAGGCTTAAAGCTGGAAGACCCCAGTGAGAGCATCACGGGACTTGGCGTGAGAGCTTGACTCGAATGTATATTGTTTATTTCAATGCATATAGAAGTTGCGTGCGTATGGGAAACAGTCAGGTTTGGACCGTGAGTGGCTCGAGTGGGTAAATCTGACTTTCTTGTAGCCTGGGAAAAATAGCCCAGAGCAGGCAACGGCCCATCGCTGAACCAGCCGGCCACGTGTCACCGGCCTCTGCCACCGGGCCAGGCCATACCCACCATTGCCCTTCGTCATCACCCTGGCTCCGGCCTTTTGGCTGGGCCTTGTTTGTGCCTGACGGCAGGCTGGCACGTTTGTGTAATAGGTTTGTTATTTATATCACGAGCCTCGCGCTGTGCAAGGGAAAGAAGCGGAGCGACGCAACCACAATTTTAAATGGCCTGTTCTTAAAAAAGCACACACGCCCTAATGAAACTAGAGATTTAGGAATCCTCGTGGAAACTCCAGCTGCCTAAAAATAAGCAGTGCCCCTCACGGGATCCTGTGCCATGCTGCTGGCCGGCAGCACAGCCGAGCCCCAGCCTGGAGCAGCCCTGCCTGCTCAGGCCCACGCTCGGGCCGCTGCTCCTGCCTCCCTCCGCCTTTTCATGTTTTTTTTCTTCTAACGCGGTGACAGGCAGCACGGTCTCCAAAAAAGAGCGGCCTTGTGGCTTGCCCCGACATGGCTGCAGACGTTCAGTAAACACGAGGGAAGCCGGAGCCCCGCGGCCGGGGTGAGGAAGGCCGAGCGGTTACTCAGCATTTGCTGTCTGAGAAGGTGAGAGTTACTGTGGAAAAACCCTGCAGCTTTATTGTTCTAACCTTTATTTAAATATAGAATCTATAACCCATTTTTCCAGAGAATTTAAAATAGCGGTTTTTCAGCTCGCAGCCACCCTGTCCAGCTTCTGAGGTATCACATACTTCTGTATTATTTTATGGAGCTGACAGAGGGGGAGTCTAGGGGGGAAAACATAGCTGAAATAGCCGGCAGCAGCCTGTGGAATAAACCCGTGTGTGTGTGCGTGTCTCGGGAGCGAGGTCGGCTGCCGTGAGCCTGCCAAAGCCCGCGCCTGCCTTCGTGTTTGCCCGCCATCCTCCTCCCGGCGCGCGGGGCTGCCAACAGCAGCCACCATTTCCTCACGCAGCGCCCGCGAGAAGGGCTCGGGGCGGGCGGCCTCGCCTGGAGGAGCTGTTGGTAAACTGCCCCAGCAGAGGCATAGCATGAAGGGTGATATTTTCTAGCAGCACGCCTGGGAAAAGAAGTGGGTGCGTGGGGGGAGAGGATACCAAATGAGCAAGGGTGTTTCCTCGGTGCTGCTCAGCCCAGGGTCTGCCCAGCCTTCCCTGCCGCTGCCCCTCCGAGACAGGCCGCAGTGTTTCGCTGTCTTGTATGCCAGAGGAATCCCTTACGACATCCATTCCTGCTCCCCCTTCATTTTCTTTTAGCATGTTTTTAATCCTTTGCCGCGGACTTTTGCTATAGAGCGAGAGGCAGCGGAGCTGAGAGGAAACACCCCCCGTATTCTCAAGGGACAAACCTGCACGCGCCTCTGGGGCAGCATTTCGTCCAAAGCAAGGCTTTTGTAACTACGAACGCTCAGATTTCAGTAGTATCTTGAAGTCTCCATGGAAGTCTGGGCCGTGGGCAAGGCAGACAAGCCTGTGTGTGGGGATGTTGGCGTGGCTCACTGCGGGTCGTGGCAAAGCCAGGTCTGCTCTGCTGCCAGTGCCATGCCCAGGGGATCTGGTAGGGCGGCCATATGCTCTGTGGCTGCTTCTGCCCCGTTCTCACAGCGATGAGTGCTTTGTTCTGTGAAACATAAGGTGTTTTTCCTCTTTAAAGAATACATTTTGGGGCCCTGAACTGTATCAAAGCAGTGAAGGTGTGTGCATGGGTATGCCAGCAGCATCTCGATGGACACACTTACTGCTCTGGTTTCTGTTACCCTGGTGCTTCCCTCCCCTCTCTCTGTCAGGTGCTTCCCTGATGTCATAGGATTTAATTCTTAATTTTCTGTGTTTTTGAAAGGTTGATATTTTCATTATCTGACGGCTGACCAAAAGTTGCCTGCCTGTCTCCCACTCTTGATAAACAGGCTGCGGAACTCAAAAAGTGTTTGAAAATCATGACTGAAAGATATGGTGCAAGGAAGCACAAAATAAATGTAAGCTATCGAAAGTTGTTATCCAAATCAAAATGGAACAAAGATGGTGGGTGGGTGTGCGTCCATCTTGTCAGAGCGGGTTTCAGAAAAGTGAGGTTTGTTTGTGGCACAAAGTTGCGCTGTCTTTGTTCAAAAAAGGAAAAGGAAACCTTTTACATCGAGTTGGTTAGCTCAAGGTGAAACTGCGGTGTGCACAGGGCACAAGGAAGTTTTGTTTCCAGAGTTTGTCAAGGTCTCCCCACTGATTGTTCCCAATCAGGTTTTTCATAGCCAGCGAGGTGGACATGAAAGTGATGATCCTTCCTGTCTACCTCGTGTTGTATGTGGTGTGGTCTTGGTGTAAAATTGCAAAGACTTTTTTTTTTTTCTCCCAACCAGGTGAGGTAAAATTACTGGTCCTTTGCCAGTGCTTTTGATGGATCGAGTTGAGGCAGAGGATTGTGCGTGTTTACTATTCATTCACAATCTGTGTTGTGTAGTAAGACACTGAATGTCTTTGTTGCTCCCAGAGTAAGCTTCCAAACCGTTTCAAATAAAGACTATAGCAGCAGGTTAATCAGTGACTCCACCAGAATATTCTGGTACAAATTCACATATAAATCATCATTTATTATGGAATTATACAAAAGTGCTAAGAGACTATTGTGTACATTATAATGGATAACATATGAATAGTAAATAAAAGGAGACTGCTAAGGATCTAAACTGAACAGAAAGTGCAGAGAGATTGGAATGGGTTTGAAAGATTTTTGAAGATCTCCACCTCTGTTTCCTCTACTGCTATCCAATATGGCATCCAAGGTATTCACAGGAAAAAGGGACTTTCATGGGGAGTCCCTGTGCGAGCGCAAGTTGCTCATAATGTGAGTGTCTTTCTGACCAATGTCTCTAAACATGTGGAATGCTAATTGATCTTTTTTCAACTTCTGTAATCACATGGGATTTAGGGTTCCTTTGAAGTCCTTAGTGAAAGTTCAGGTTGGTTTTTATTTACCATAATTTATTTACCTGCTTTTAACTGTGAAAAAAGGGCACTTTTACCATGATGTCAGGGGGCCAGCCTTCCTCTCTGCTCCCCTCCCACAATGTGACCATTATATCAACATATGGCAAACATTTCTCCTATTCTGTGTTTACTCTCAGCAGTAAAAACTCAGTAAAAAGCCAAGGGCCTTCCATAGAGAGAGGAAAACACAGCTACAACCTTCAGGACAGGAAAAGCAAATACACTTTTAACAAGAACGTTATTGGGACATTGCTAAATGTTTCCAAGAAATAAAATAACAAAGGAGCTTGTATCCAAGAGGAGTCGCATATCTTCAGAAAGTATAAGCATCATGGAAAAAAATCCTGTAGGATTATTATTGAAAGGTTAGCTGAAATTAAAAGCACGTTTATGCAACCAAAGGAGTTTTTGGACTTTAATTCATTAGCTCAGGTTTCACCTACCAGGATTCCGCCCCCGGCACGTGTAATAAGATTAGTTCATTAATCGTCGAGTCCTTGGGAATTAACGTACTGGAGGTGCTTTTCTCCCCCTCTGAAAAGTCCCCCTGGATATATAAACACAGCAGCGATTTTGTTGAATGTGGGATCAGAGTTAGTCATGCCAGGTTTGGCTTGATGAGAGTGACTGAATCCTATAAACCAAGTGAACACTGGGAGAAATGTATTAAGAAAAAACCCCTTGTTTTGTCTTTTAGAGCGGTACTGCAATGTTTGACTGATTGCCTACGGAAATCCAGTGTATTAACTCTTAAAAAAAAAAAGGAAAGAAAAAAAGGAAATATAGAGTGGTTTGTTTTACAGAATAAATACCCTGGGAACTCTGCTCCCTATCTGCCATCTCATTAGAAAAGTGAGGATGGAAGATCAGAAGGGGACCCAAGTAGCAGCTGGACGAGTGTGCGGTATGGATGTGTGCGCATCCCTGGGGCCAGGCTTGGGCAGGGCGATGCAGAAGTAGTTCTGCCTCCCCGAGAGACGTGTGTTGTACATCCATGGAAGGGACCCAGCACTGTCCTGCTCAAAATGCAGGAGACAGTCTGGTTGCTCCTACAGCAGATGTCTGAAGGTAGTTGGAGTGAGCACGTGGTCAGCAACATGGGAAAAGGATTTTGAGACTCTCGTCTCTCCTTCGCTCACTCAGCCGAAACACGGTCAAGGCAAGATGTGGCCCAATCCTTTTCACTGACTGAACGGGAAAGAACCCCTTTTGTAATAAGGTCTTTTAAAAATCACTTGGGCCTTGCGCCCGCTTACATTGTGCCATGTTGTCATGCAATTTAAGCAGATTAAAAACACATTTAACAAAGTGCAAGGAAGGAAATGCCCTGATCTCAAGTGGCAAGGGTCAGAAGTGACATGAATGATTAGGTGCGTTACTGGGTATTTTGGTACGCTGTTGCTTAGTTCTGAGGTTCTTTAAGGATTTTGAAGTAGGGAACGTAAGGCATGAGGCTCTGGACTCACGGGAATTTTACCTGCCAGAGGATGTTTGGCTTTCCTTTCCTTGTAATTTCTGAATCCATTTTTTCTTCTCTCTGCAATCAGATACAAGCTATTTTGTAACAGAAGCATATTTCATTTTTGGAACTATAGGAAAACATTCCTGACATTGGCGAAGGAGACCAGGGTGGGATGATTTACGAGTAGAAGATTAAAAAGAACTAAATACGGCTCCTTGGTTTAAAATGACTAAGTAGGTATATGATAACTATCTTCAAACACACAAATACTAGAGAGAAACCGAAATGTCTAGTTTGAGCCAACAGAGGCAAACCTGTAGGTAGTGGAAGGAAAATAAGTAAAACTCAGGCTGAATATCGAGAGCAAATTCCTAGTAGTGAGACCTCTCTAAAAATCTCAAGGTACAACAATGCTCCAGTTGTAATGATGTCGTAAAAATGTCCCAGTGCTACAAATATTATAGAGAGTGCTGGGGATTTCCCATTTACTATGCCCATGTGGGATTAAATAACCCAGGCGAAGGAAGGCTTGATTCAGTCATTAGCCCCTGCGAGGATCTGGAAGGCGTGCAGGAGCAAATCGGGTAAACCTCTCAGTGCCAATAAGTGGAGGAAGACGATGACCAAAGGAAAGGTGAATGTGAAATTATCCTATTTGGGCTCAAAGTGCGATCTGAATGGTGAATGCTCTTAATGAAAGCATGGCTGCTTTAGTAACCCAATACCTCCATTACTATTTTAGGCTATAATTTTAGCTAATAGAAGGAAATGGATTTATATTTTGCTAGAATGCATTATTTATCAGTAAGAGTTGTAGGATTCATACAGCATTGTGGTGAGAACTGCTTGATAAAGAGATGGAGTCAGCTACACTGTTTGCACTGGTTTTGTGGGTGTAAACCCTAAGTCCAGAACAAAATAACAAAAGAGAAGAGTAATTCTGTATTGACGTGGCCAAGTGAGACTTTGTAAAGGCAGCGAGAAATAGAAGATGAGAGTGTAATGTCACTGTGGGATACAAAGCCTGTAAATAAGGAAGAGATGGAGCAGGGAGATGGCAGAATCTCCCAAATGTTCATAAATCAAGGGGGCAATATGTAGAGAAGGGCTGAAGAAAACAACAACTGCAGAGAGCCTTTCCAGGTCTGCTGAGCTGATGACCAAGCCCTCCTCAGATCATAAAGATCCAGGGGACATGCTCTTTCCTGGAGCAAAATCCTGTACTTATTTCCTTAAAAGAGAAATACTGTCACCTCAGGATAAGCCACTGCAATCCCGGCAAGGTGAATCCTGCTGAATTTTAGTTCTGTGCCATCCCCTTGCCAGAGAGGGAGCAGTCTGGGGGCTACAGATAATGGAGTAACATAGGAAAGAAACGTCATAAATGTGGTTATCAGGAAATTTTTACAAGGAAAGGGCACTGGGCTATGAAAATCACTGCAGCACGATGCTGGAATCCCATTGTTCAGGGCCTTTTAAAGCAGTCTGGACAAAATCCTAGAAAATGGCTTTGAAGCCAAACCTGCGCTGGCAGGGAAATGAGCTGGATGAGCTCACTGGAGTTGTCCACCTCCAGCTCTGGCGATCTGAGCACAACTTCCCAGGAGGCAAGCCGAAGCCCTGCTGCTTGAATCACTTCAGACCCGCAGCCCCTTACGCGCGCGACGGGCGTCTCCCAGCTCTGCCGACACCGGTGGGACTGCTCTGTCGGTAATTCTTCGCTGTGTAAGAAGTTGTTGCACAACCTGGCCCTTCCATTAGGAAGTGAGCCATCCCAATGAACAGTTAACCACGTACATCCTAGACACAACTTCTACACAATCATTGCTGTTTTATCATCCATACTTACGTTTTGTGGCTGCTGCTTCTTTCAAAAACCGAAGAAAACAAAGCGACCTATTTTATGTTTGTTTTTCTTAGTAATTTATGATTAATGGGGTAAATCTTGGAATCACTACTCAGTTTTCACTTCATGTTACTCAGGGCTTCTGTTTATTCATGTTTTGTAACAGAAAGAAAAAATATTTCCTTTTAGCCCGAGGCACCTAATCAGGATTAGGCCTGGAGCAGAATATTTTGCATTCTTGCGTTCCTGGAGTACCTTGATGTGGAGTTATCTTTTGTCAACTGTAGATTGAATATTCAATCACATGACTCTTTTTTTTTTTAAAAAAAAACAAACAACACACTATTTTAGGGCCTGTGTGATCAACTGATACTGAATAAAGTTATTCTCTGCACCACGTTTCGTGGATGTGGGTCTTCTCACAAGTTCATGAGCTGAAAGTTGATAATTGAAGAAGAATTTGTTTTGTGAAGCAGCCTCTCTGCGGGATTGAGGGATTGGGTGCCACTCACTGCTGTACAAGCTGTGCAGCAGTCTGTTCATGTCTGGCACACAAGTTATGGGTCTCGGTCCTACGCTGAGCTCAGACCAGCAACTCATGCTTCTAGTCCCCAGTTTATGGAGTATCTGCGGCACAGGAGTCACCAGTCTCCTCTACCTGTTGGCTCTTCCTCTACCTCTACAGACCCATGACCATTACAATGTTTAGAACAAGCTGTGATTTATGTACAAAATCAAAGCTCTTTTGAAACAGCATCTAATTTGCAGTTGCTTGAAAGAACAGTCTTGTCCTTACATCTTCAGTGGGTGAAGATGGGTGACTTGGAGGGAGACAGATGTCGAATCAAGGCAGAGTGTGTCCTGGATGCTTCTCAGTCAATGCCTCATTATCAAAGCCAAACAGAACTGTAGAGCTTTTCTGCAATTACGATAATAAGCAGCTTTATTTAAGTGTAATTGCTTTAACTCAAAATATCCTAATGTGTTTTTTTTGTTCTGTCTGGTGTTTGGAAAAGTCTCCGTAGCTTTGAGTCACCTATTTTGAATTTTTAAAAGGGTTATGTCTAGTTACAGTACAGACATTATTACGCATCGAGGTCTTAGTCATTTTGTTCTGCTCCTGCATCCTGGTGTGCTTATTCACTTTGGTTTATCTGAATAGGGAGAGAGGGAACCTGGAGGGAGTGGGAAGGGTACGCAGATTGAAGGAAAGGTCCCACTTACGTTTAGAAACAGCTGGCCTTTCTTTTTTAAAGTTATTTTTATTTCATTGACTTCCTCTGAATAGTGGTACAATTGTGAAAGAATGAGAAGTCCAGAAAATGCTGTTTTTTCGAAGACAGCTTTTTGGGTTGTACACTGTATTGGAGAATGCCATTGAGTTGTATCATCACATCTTACCTCTCGAAACAGCTTTTATATTTATAGTGCATTATTTGCTTTTATTTTTATACAAAGGGATTACTTATTCCTTTTATTATTATTTTTCCTTTTGCATAGTGTGTCTGTAACGTACTCAGAAAGCTGGGTTGTTACAGTAGTGCTTGGCAGACGTTACGACGAACTGAGCAAAACTTCCAATCCCTTGACCTTTGGTTTTCCAAAATTAAAATCTGCAGCAGAAGTGTGTACGTTAGGCTTATCGCCTAAATATCCAAGCTGATGCTGCCTGGTTTGGGCTGCGGTGAACCTCGTTCTTCTCTGCTCCGTCGCTTTTGCTCCCCACCCTTCCTGTTTGAGCTGTGGTCTGTTCAGCCAGGCAAGAGGTTTTGAATCAGGACTCTTGCACCTCCTCTCGACCCCATGCAGGACTCTCTGTACAGTGTGACTCACTTCACCAGTCAGTGAAATTTGGCCTCGTTTTTCCTGAATATTGGGCAAATTACATCCCTGGGCCCTTGACAGGATGGCTGTGGTCTCTGGGTCTTCCTGGCCTGGGGAGAGAAGCAAGGAGATGACATGGAGGTGATGCTGCTTAGCAGAAACTGCCACGGCAGCATCCCGGCAGCAGCCTGTACCTGTGTGGCTCCCTGCCACTTTGTCTTCAGGCAGTGGCAAAATCGTGAGTGTGAAAAAGAGGATTATTAAACAAAACTAATTCGGCAGGAGAATTTCTATGTAAGTGCACTATGTGGAGGAAAAGCATTGGCCAGATACAAGGATAGGGCCCAGGAAAATGAGGAAGGACACATCTGTAAATTAATATGAAGAAAGGAAGCAAATTTCCTCTCAGCCTGTCCCGAACACAGCTCTCTGTTTGCCTGTTGTTGCTTTTACCAACAGGGAAGTCGGCCTTTTAAATCTCTCTCTGGCTGCGCAGGTGGCAGTGTAAGTAGCATAAAACAGAACTTGTCAAATCCAGGAATCTGGCTTGTGGAAAGCAAATCCCAGAAAGAGGAAAAAAAACCCTCAACCCCAAAACAAAACAAAAACACGATACCTAAACCAGACTTCCACTCCTGGGATCAGATCAAAACAACAAAAAGCCCAGAAAGATTAAACTAAGCTCAACTCAAATTAGTTTATTGTGTTGCATGTTTCTCAAGGCAAAAGAGTTTACTTTGGAATTAAAGCGCACACACAAAACATAGCCCTCGACTGGACATTCAGCGCGCTAATAGGTTGCAGAGGAGTTCAGGGAAGTTGACTCTGAAAAACAGATGGGTGTCGAGAGGCACCGTTGAGGTCTCTGCATTCCTCTCCGCGTATCGACATGGGGTTGTTGTGCTGAGATGGTCAGAAACTATGCAGCTGTTTGATTCCTCTGCTTCAACAGCTCTGCACACGTACAGCCGCCCAGCAGCCCGTAGGGCCCTACATACCCTACAGAGCAGCCTCTGCCAGGGACGGGCCCTGCTGTGACAACGGGGAGGGGTGCAGGAGAGGGAGGGTTCTTCAGGGGGATGGAGACCTGCTTCGGGTGCTCAGGGTGGCTCTTTGGAAGCGTATCTGCCTCTATCGTCTCTGGCGGCTGCGGGACTGCTGTGTGAGGTTCCCCCAAAAGATTTCTCTTGTAATGTTGGTTGGTAGCATTTTGTAACATTTTGGCAGGCGGATCCTGGCCACAAATAATTAGTGCAGAGGTGGCATGAAATTGAAAAATGAATTATGAAAATATTTGCTTTTTAACTTGCCATAAGAACTTTGGTGCTGTGTTTGGGAATAGTTCCTGTTTTATTCTAGCTGAGTTGAATTTTTTGTCCTTTTCTGGTTCATTCACCTTTTGAGGTGAGAGGAGGGCATTTCTTTATGCTGGTTTATTCACCTTTTGAGGTGAAAGGAGGGCATTTCTTTATGCTGTGGGTGTCCCCACAAGTCCACCCCCCACGTTCTTAGTGAACGGGGAAAACATGG
>Ga0065711_1005075_pt1 | contig 29138 bp, 15 predicted proteins | sample Hoacrofraction12_FD_59098 | JGI IMG/M metagenome (GOLD analysis project Ga0065711, IMG submission 59098) | Hoatzin crop microbial communities from Cojedes, Venezuela - Epithelial fraction 12 v2 (version 2) | ecosystem: Host-associated > Birds > Digestive system > Esophagus > Crop | place... | reverse complement strand
TTCACCGACCACTCATCCAGCCCACACTTCCTCAGCTTCCCCAGGAGGATATCATGGGAGACTGTGTCGAAAGCCTTGCTGAAGTCAAGGTAGATAACATCCACAGCTCTCCCTTCGTCTACCCAGCCAGACACAACACGGTATAGCATAGATTACAGATTTGACTTTAAAGATAATCCTTTTTCCTCTATCTTTGTCCTGAGCTGGATCAGCAAACTAAACAGGTTCTTCCTAGAATTGCATGACTGCTAAATCAGGTACAGTCGAAGCAGAAGGAACCCACAGCTGCAGGTGGCTGCTGCGGCAATGCTGGGGGAGCAGCTCCTGTTTTGGCATAGTACATAGTAACGCCACAATAAGCAACCTCACAACAGCCCCCGGATTTTCAGTTTGACTGCTGACAGCTGGTGAAGTCAGAGTCAACAGCAAAGAGGTGAGGAAGAGAAATAGCTTTATCAAGACAGCGTACAAAGTACGTACTTTGGTATCAACGTACACTGTGAAAAGTGCTGCGAAAATCTTTCATATGACAATACAGATCTCAAAGCCTAGACTATTTTTTTAAATAAAGAAGAACAAAGGAATCTGACAGCTAAGGAAAGACAGACAAGGATCACTTTACTCCGTTAGATAAGCACAGTCACTTCCAGCTTTTCTTCACTGATGGATACAGCGAGGGGGAGAAGGGGAAAGGGAAGTGGCTGACTCAAGGATGCAAGTAAAAGGAGACTGAAAAATTGTGGGATTACTAAAAGTAAATAAAACAGATTTGTGAAAAAGGCATACAATGATACAAAGTGATATCTTAAAGGCAATTAAAAGGAGATATTCTGCACACTGGAGAAATATGTTTATATTATTTTTTTTGGCCATCAAGCTTGGCAAAGTTACAAGCTACCTACTAGCAGGTTCAGAAACCGAACTCATCAGCACATATAACTGAAATAAAAACAATTAAGAGTATGAAGGAAGACATGCTTACAAAAGAAAAATGAATTAAACTAAGGATTCACACTGTACATTTGACAATCAGCTTTGAATTTCACAGAACTCAGAGAAAAAGGACGAAATCTAAAGAAGCTCTAACATTGCACTAGCCACAGAATGTCTAGCCACGTTAGCAAGCAAAATAAAATCATAAACATACAAAAAAAACCCCAGTACCTGCCTGACTTTTTTTTTATTTAAACATAGGTCATTTTATCATGATAGAAATAATTCAATTATTCCTACTGAAAACTCTGTAGTTTCAATTACATAACTTTATCATGTTCTGCTCTTGATTCCGTGTGGAGACTGTGCACACTATGATGTGCTGCTGCAGTCACCGCCTGAACATTGGGAACAGAAGTTTATCCAAAAAACCACTGAGGCTCATCTATCCCCAGAATACAAGCAGTATAGTAATTCTCCATAGAAATAACGAGCCTTTTGGTGCCAGTTCAGCATTTTTGTTTCTTCTGCCTCATTAGCTTTATTTCAGCTGTCTTCTACATAAACCTTCCTTTCAGAGCATGGAAGCATGGCATGGAAACTCTCAAAAGAGGTAAATATAAATGCTTCAGCCATAAGACATTAGAATTTCCTCACCTGTTTTAAGCATAGCATACTCCAAGGTATCCTAACAGATTAGCAACAAAAAGACAAGAGACACTTTCTAGTCTGCCCTACGACCTTCACTGGGGCACTGTTATTTATAACCCACACAGGTATTCATCAGGGGAAGGACATACTAAGGCAAAAATGAAGGTAGCTAGTGTTTAACCTGTTGATTAATGAGTAATTAATTTTGAAATGTTTTCCATTCTCACTATATAGTAGTATGTGTGCCACTGGCATAAAGATTGTTTGGTTATAGTTTGAGGATAAAAAAATCCCTTCTGAAGGATATCTGTGAAGTTCAGACCAAACTGAGTAATTCTGAAAGAATTTCAGAATTATACTGCTTTTAAAAATGTTCTATCCACTATCTTTGTGAAAAGGCATGCTTCGGTCTTCTTTCTTCCCTGTAGTAACGACAAGAAATAATTCTGTTCTTGGGCATGATAAACCACACTTATAGTATTCAGTATTAGCACCTCATCAGGTGAAAAAAAAAATTGAAGCTAGGGTACATCTGCAGCAGAAGTAAAGAGAGCAAAAACAACAGGACAGCTACTAACAGCCAGAGCCAAGATAAGCAGCTGGAAGAAGGGTAAGGACAGCAACTGCTTAACCTTAGTTTAGCACAGCCAGAGTAGCTCACACAGTTCGGCTTTAACCAGCTGAGACTTCTTGCATTTAACACAAAACCAGAAAAGATAATGAGAAGTAGTTAGGTCTGTAAAATCACAAAAGCCTCTGGCAAAGGTGTAGAATTGCCAGGACACTGGGAGCCAAAGGGGTTACCCACACTTCTATACAGTGGGTGTGTTTCTGATCGTGACACATGACAGTCCAAACAACCCCTAGCTCAGGATGTTCTTGTCTGGATGGTTTCTGGGAACCAAAGAGCATATCAGGAGAAAGTTACTACCAATACGACCTGGAAGGCACTGTTAGCCCGATCTATCCACACCACTTCCCTTCCCTTGGGCCTCTCCACACCTCCCCACAGCCCAGGACCCCATTTCAGCCCTCGGCGCCATTAGTCCCTGCCCCAGCAACACAGCGGCAGGACCGGTCTCCAGCTCCCTACTGCCCTGCTCTGTGCCACACTGATCCTTGCAGTGTTCATTTATTAATGCTAAGTTTCTTCCTCTGACCCAAGTTGCCACCTCTACAGGAGGAAGGAAAGAGGAAGCCGCAATGCTTGCATTGATACCCTGTCATTTGACAGCCGATCTTCACCGCACCTGCTGCGATGTCTTGTGAGCACCCTGAAACACCCAATGACTTCAGTAAATCATCTCTGCTTCTTGACCCCCACGCATGTTTTAATTAAGCAGTACAGGTAAAAACTGACAAAAGCCACACAAAAGAAATATGAAAAAAATATTCTCTAAAATGATCCAACAAAAAGTATTGCTAAGCTTTGTAATAGCTGAGAGAGTTTTTAAGAGTTCAGAGCGGGCACATAAAGTAGTACAGTTGCTTATGGCAGCGTAACAGCAAAGACTACAGAAAAAAAATCAGTTTATTAGCTAAAAAAAATGCTGTCAAGAATCAAAAGGTTGATAACATGGGAACGAAACTAGAAATCCAAATGGGGCTTGACAACTGCTCCTGATGCTAATGGAAAACACAGACCAGACTCTGTGGTCAACAGGCTAAGGTCCAAGCACACTATCTGCAAGTTCCTTCTGCTTCTCTCCTTGCATAAACTTCCACTTACTTATTCATTTTGATGTTTTTTGCATCATCCTGAAACAGACTACGCTACCTATGTAGCGCAATGAAAGATGGCCCAGTTGGCTCTATTCAAGGGCTAGCACCTTATTCCTTGTGACTTTGAAAGATGTGACCTGAGAACGAAATAAAATTAAACAGACTCCAGAACAGCAGCAATGGCAGACCTGTTAGGCCAGAGTATCCGAGCGTAAGTGAATACTTCTGTCATCGAACAAAATACAACTCAACTTTTTCCAGTTCTTTCAGTCTCTCTGGTTAGCTTCATTTTGCTGAAAGCAGTCATCACTGCTAACTCGCTTCTGTGAGAACTATTCCAGCTCCTTGACCACAATCTGTCTGAAAAGAAACATTCTCAATGTGACTTTCAAGCGTGGAGTAGAGGCGTCTGACAATTTAGCTATTTGGGATGTATCTTGCGTCTACCTGCATTTGCTCCAACCTGTCTGGTTGTTTCCAGCAACTAACTTTAAGAAAATTTACAATCATGTTTGTAAGTTTTTGCTACTAGACAGAGCAAGTCTGGACTTTTGCATGCAAAAGTAGAGCATGTTGCAGAGAAGTTATGTCCTGGGAATGACGACAGTTGTGCATTTCCTCCCACTCCCTCCTTTTTGAAATATCTTGTCTAGTGCTATTTGGCACCTTCCATACCTAAACATGTCCTTAACTAGTAAACATCTACGTTTGTAGCTGTAGGCAATAGCAAGCTGCATTTAATTTCCAGGGAAGCATATAGTTTACACGAGCCAGAGGGAAACACCTGCATCTCTCTGGTCTTAGTATGCCCATGGCTGCATACCAGATCAAAACATAGCTGATGTCAAAGGGACACAGGTGCAGGAAGCTTGCTCCAGTGTTCATTTCCACAATATCCTTTTAAAAGGACACCTTATCCTTTGCTAACTACACTTAGGAGAGCTGCTAACTGCTCACATGATTTTTTTTTTCTAACATATGTTTTAACTAAATGCCACCATAAGATTACAGTTTGAGAAATGCTGCATGCCATGCCAAGAACCTGACTTACTCCTCTTAAAATTCAGTCTTCAGAAACCATCTGTACTGTGACAACAGGAGCAATACTGCTTGTCCAATACAGTTAGAAGTTCTGCTGATTTGCCTCATTGTGCACAATGCTATTCAGTGAAGAGTTTATGAGCTAAACTGCAGCTCTAACACAGAGGGCCTTCAGAAGGTTTCAAGATATTCTACTAGCAGTTCATTAGCACATAGTGCAAAATATAATTGAATTGAAATGCAAGAATAATTCCATGTATCAGGGAATAATTGCCATTGGGATATGTATTAATACTGAAACACAAGCACCCATTTACTAAAGCTGACTTCTCCAAAACTATACATCGTACTGAAGCAGTTATTTCTCACTTAAACGTTATCTGAGTGTTTCCTCAGGTACTCCTTACGTTCATTAAAGGAAATCCCAGGCTAACATTTTTCTAAGCCAGCCTTACAGTGGCAGGAAGACCACCACAGTCCTACACCATCCTGGAACAACCAAGCCAACTAACTCTGCCCAGGGAGCACACCAAGAACCTGGACCAGGTCCCAGTGCAGCAGCAGCAGTCCCTGTTACTATCAACCTCCCCCTCCACTGTTGCCTCACCTGCCCTGGTGGTAAGCAATGCTTGGAAACACAAATGGAGCAGACTGCATTCTTGCACAGTATGTGCCTTGGTGCAAATATCTGCTACATTAGCTCAAGCCAGTTCCAGCAGCATTTTAAACGAAACAGGCTGATTTTTCCACTTCAGTCAATAATGGCATTTTCATCTTAAATACACTACCAGAGGACCTGAGAGAAGGCAAGAATTCTTAAAATTATCCACACCTGTGTTTTCATTGTCTGCTTCTTCTTTTGACAAGGGCAATGACAAGCTTTATTAGATGTTACTTGCTCAAAACAAACAGTGACATTCTGTAGGGGAAGGAAGAGGAATTGAAGAATAGAAACTTATCCTATGCCTATGTCAGAAAACAAGTAGGAATGCATGTTAAGTGTTGGGTAGCAGAAATGTGGCGATATAAACAACATTTAAGAAAAAAAACCCAAAAAACAAATACAAAAAAACCACCCAACCCTGTGCCTCCAACAGTGTGGAACAGATATTTGTACTAACGGAATGTTCATATTATACCTCTGAAATAAATTAAAATCTACTGAAAGGAAGTCACCATGTGAAAAGAACTAAGAGAAGTTTTAGACAGTAACACCACCACTGTTTCTTTTCTAGAAAGATTCCCTCTGCAACTGTTTTACTAGGAACAGCACACAAGATATCAGCATGGCAGATCTAGTAATTCATAGTTAAACCAGAGAATAAATGCTATTTGAACATCCATGCTGACTTGGAAACTCAGCAGGGGAGTTTAGTTCTGCATATATACACACACAGGCAGATGCAGACAATCAAGATATAATAACTGGCATTTCCATTTTTAAGAGCGCTTCAGAAATGGAAGTCAATGCAACAAATGCACCAGCGTTACTTCTTTGAAATTCATGATTTGTATTCAGATGTCAGTGAACACCTCACAGCAAGTTTCTCACTGGTTACTTCTTAAGGTGCAATGCTCCTTGACTTTTTCCTTTGTAATACTGCACACTTTTTGAAGAAAAAAAAAAAAAAAAATTAAATTTCAGCCACAGTAGTAAAATCCAGCTTTGGAAAGAATTACCATAAAACCCGAACCTGTAGATATAGGCATGTGTCAATGACAAACATCTTTGGTAAATAAATCAACTCACAACTGACTCAATATCTTTTTAATCTAATATCAAACGTATTTTAAAACATACTCAACTATCGCAGATCCTTTGCCAAAGTGGTTTTGGCACACAGAGGAAGAGATGGATACTGAGCATGCGTCCACTGGACCGGGTCAGACAGAAAGGTCAATCCGTCTCCAAGCCCTGGCTGACAATGCCAGACAGCAGACACCTTTTGGCACAGTTATGTCTGACTCTGAAGAAAAGCACACCTCTCAGAAAGGACTACTATCATGCCCTTGTCATTTTATCTTAGCTTAAAGCCACGTAACAACTATTAAGTAAATACCTGTCTGAAAAGGAAACTTTTTTTGAGAAATTCAGTATTAAAACTCTGTCACCAGGGTGATCTTCCACTATGTAAAACTGTCCCTGTTTCAGAGGGATAAATCTCAGCCTTAGCTTTCATTAACCCACTCCACTGGCTTACAATAGTCCAGACGAACCTTCCTCAAGCATTTTTGCAATCTCCCTTTCTAAAATAGGCACCACTGATAAAAAACATCTTATGGGAAGAACTCACATTGCTTGCACTGTTCATTTTAAAAGTCAAGACAATAAAAACTATCCCCAGGCACTACCTCACACAAGGGATGTACGACTGGTTGATTCAGACTCGTTCATGGTTTACTGTACCCATCCTGCCTGTTGGTCCAGTGAAACAAACCAAACTGATCTTTCTTCACAACCTTCAATTCCAGTTACTCCCTAGTAACGTCCACAGACACTTTCTCAAGGCATCCTTCAAGATCATGAAATCTCTGCTAAACTGCCTCCTCCTTTGAGTCTCTAAGTTGAAGTTGTCCTTGGCTTAAACAGTCCGACAGTAGGTATGCAAATATCTGTCAAGCCAACTAGTATCAAATACTATTTGTTTGCTTAAATCTGTCTTTCTATCAGCATCTGACTCCTGCAACACACAAGATAACAGCTTTGGAGGATGGAAATTTTATTCTATTGCTGCAGTCTAGCAGCAAGAACAACCAACCCAGCCAAAGTTTCAAATCTGGAAGAGCCCAGGGAAAATTTTTTTCCCCTTTTTGCTGGTAAGGACAAGCAGTTAATCTTTTGATTTTCACTGAAAAGAGCATCAGAGAATAAAAACCTCTGTGCAAGCTGATCAAGTACCCACCACAGTAGGTAAAACAAACTGCCAAGTGACATATAACAGGATTCCTGCAAAGGAATGCAGGGTCATGATATACTCTATCTTCCACAATGATTTATTCCTTCAAAAAAGTTGTAAAAATCGGAGGATAAAGTAGGTGGTCACATCACTCTCTTCACCTAACAAGTCTGCACTGATACGGTGCACTGAACTAGACTGACTTTCATGACAGCATTGTCAAAATCCACAAAAGTATCACTAACTGATGAATGACTGAACTGTGTACTTTCAATACTTGTCCTGCACAGGCTGGAGGAAGAGACTCAGTTCACTGAAAACTTAACAAAACTGCAGATGAACTTGTTTATTTCCCCCCCGTTCGTCCCCTTTTGGTCTCTGTTGGAAATGGAAGAACACCCTCCGGAGAGTATGGTTCCCAAGGTGCATCAGGTTTCTCATCAACACTGACTGCTCCATCAGAGTTTATCTGTGGAGAATGTTTTAGTTATAGCATGCTAAAATTTGGCAACAGTTCTGGCATTTAATTAAACAGCCGTTTTTTGAAGCAAAGCCCACAGTAGGGCAGACTGAGAGTCACGGAGACCTGACGATGTACCTCCTAACACACTCTCTCTACGGCCCAGCACTACCTTTGTAGGCAGTCCTGTTCTACCAGGAATGTAATATTTCAGATCACTAGGTGCCTAAGATCAGGCTAAAGGGCGTTGGTCTACACCCAGGAGTACAAAAGCCACTCACATTTTCCAAGAACAGTGAAAACCGTAGTTGACTGTTTTCAGGCAAATGAAAGCTGTATAGTCAGTATTGGAAGAAGATGGTTTGGGTCCTTCCAAATTGCCTTCTCCTGTGGGAAGAGATCTGCAGAGTAGTTTTGCCACCACATTTCCCTAGACACTTACAAATGTAAGGCCCAACATGAAGATCACAAAATAGCAAGCACGACGATCAGAATTTTTTAGGTATTTTTACTGAGGAAGTAACTTTTTCCTCCAGGTTACAGAGAAAGGCCAGCACCACTGTTACAGTTTAAAGACCTCTTGCTTTAATATAGAACCCCTGCTGCCAAGTCTGGAAGATAACTTTAAAATTTCATTCCTGTGATCAAGCATTACAACTCCTAGTTTCAGCCTTTTTTTCCCATGACTGTTTTATATCCTTCTGAATGTTTGTAGAGGAACCATGGCTGACACCTTAGAAGCTCACACTGAGTAAGCACATCCGCCCAGAACATCTGTTCTACCTCTGGGACAAAAGACACGTTTCTAGTTTCACAGTCCTGAATATAACAGCCTTCAAGGAATCCTACATGGAAGGTAGAGTTCTCACTTTCTCCAACCACTCTAATAGCAATTTCCTACAGGTGTTCTGGTTTAAATCAACACTGCCCTTCTGGCGCTCTAAATAGGATCTTTTACACAGGTTCTAGTATTTTTTTATTGAAAATACTTTCCCTGATGTACAGTAGCTTTTCTCCTGCCTCCAGCTATATACGCCATGCTATGCTGACAATCCATGTCAGTTTAGACTCCAGCAATACACTCTTAATCCCTCTTCGTAGCTGTCTCCAACCAGTGAGATGCTCACTAAAAATTTTACTATGATGGTCTCTTCCCTGCAGTACTCAGTATTTTGCACCACTGAGTTCATGCCACATCTATTTTCCCACTCCACAAAGTTCTTTCACTGTAGTATGGTACAGTCCTTTCGCAGCAATGACGTTGTCCATCGTTATTCACAAATTACTGGAGCTCATCTAGTTCGACATCAATAATGAAAACGTTAGTCAAGACAGGTCTCTGAAGGAATAGGCACCAGTAACATCTCCACTGTGGTAACTCCCTCTTGAAAATGACTACTTATGCTTTTCACATCAGGCAAGCTCTTATTCACTCAAAGTCCCATTTCAACCCCTATTTTTTTCCTCAACATGAAGTTGTATCAGAGGATTTAATTAAATCTACACAGGCAATGCTAATGCAGCAGATGTAATCAATTGTCTTACATTTCAACTAGAAACAACCCACCTTTGCCAAGATAACATCTCTTGTCCAAGTTCACATTTAACTCTAGCGCTTGACCTCTCACTGTCAACAATGCACAGAACTGGAGAAGATGAAAATCAGGCCAACTACCTGAATCAATTCTTTGCCACTGAGTACTTAATTTCCCCCTTCTCCACTCAAATCACCACCGTCTGGTCCCCAACCCGAGAGGCTACCAGAAAACTGCTGCTGTACAGTTTTGTTTTCTTTGCAGAGGTTACTCAATAGTAAAGAGATCTTGGGGCCTCTGCAACAGAGGATCACCAGCCCAGGCAGGAAGGGGACTGTGAAGGAGGGCTGCAGGGCTAGTTACACAAACTGTGTGTGAATTTGGTTTCCTTTAGCCCTTGAAAGGTCTGTGACAGGCAGGATCTGCACAGGCTGGCCTCACTACTCGAGAAAATTTGGACTACCGTGGCAGTACAACTTGCCTGCTCAGTGGCCAGTGCCTCTTCCCAGGAGACAGGTTTGCACGGACTGCTGGTGGTAGGGGAGGAGGAGATGAGGCAGCAAAGAGCTGCAGTGATCTCACAGGTACTGGCCAGTAGAAATGACTCTCCTTTGGAAGACGCACTCCCCTTCTGCAGTCAGCATTAAACAAACAACCTAAGGCAGAGCTTCCTTTCATTAAGGAACTAAAACTGATGTACATTTGGTTTTGATATAATTTTACACTAAAATTCAGCTTGACAAAAAGAAAAGTCTGAAAATATAACCCAGCAACATCACGTTCAACATGATGACAACCATTACCACAAGCATTATAAAAACCTTACAGCTTCCAATCTGTGAACGATCATTAAATTTTCTTTGATGGCATTCAGAGAGAAGAGTCAGACACTGAATACATGACAGATCCATTCAAAGGTTTCCTCCCCCTTTACCAAACTGCTTTCAATCCAATCTAAAGAAAAAAAAAAAGCTACAGGTGGCACCAAGAACAGAAGGTCAAGTGAAGATCCATGGGGCTGATTTATGGCCAAACCCCATAAAAATGGACTTGAACTTCTAGTCAACTAAGATTCATACTTGCACATGCAAAAATTGAAAGCTAAGCATCCACAAAAAAAACACACCATACACCCTAACAACAAAAAAAACCCACAAACAAACCAATAATAGTAATGATACCTGCAGCTAAAACAAGTGAAATGCTATCAAAGTCAAACTACTTGCTTGAAGTCTAACCCACGTTTTCAAGAAAACCTGATCTTGGTATACAAACACTGTAGTGCTCCAAATGTATGAGAACCTTTGTGCATTTAGCCACAAGAACACAACAAATCAAGCAATTTCCAGACAAAGTACTTGACAGGGAAGATGTGAAGTTGGACTGTTTTTTCAAGCATGTTCCATGTTCAAACAAAAATTTATGGGAATTGGGAACCTATTAAAAGTTTTTTCTGCTGTGTTCAATAGCTGCAGTATGGTATTAGAAGTTGTTTTCATGCCAAGACTGGATTTCTACAGGACACAGTAGCAAACACTAGATTTCAAATTTGATCCCATATGACATATCAGATTTTAAGTTTTTGTATGCATAGTCATTTTAACTCTGAAGAGACAGACTTTTTTAAAAATGGAGGCTAAAATTCTCCACAAAAATCCAGCTGCCTAAAGGCTGTCAAAATTCATATGACTGCAATGATTTCAAAACACAGTTAAAGACACCTTGAAAGCTGGAATGTGACTTCTACTGTCAAGATTGATAACAGCAGATTATTTTTCTCCATCTGTTTGAAACCAATACTTAACTGTGTTTCTTGGGTTTTAGCTATGACTAGGCCAGTAATTTCCATTCTACCTAAGTAAGAGACAATGCAAGTCCTGACGATCTCGAGCAAACACGTGTTACTGTACACCCATATTTTAGATGAGGCTTCTAGAATGTGTTTCCACCAAAGACCACTAATAACTTGCTACGTCTGGAGCAGAAAGCAGTACTGTGGCAGGCAGGCAAGACAGAGTTGCAGCTGAATTAAAGCAGAGAAACACATTTGCGTATACAAAAATTGATGTCACTTAGGGCCAGCAAGGTAAAGGTGTCAGATCTCATCTCAGAAAGTTCCTCCTCTCAATTCCCTTTCATCAAAAGTATGTAACTGCATATGTACTGGTAAATGATATGCCTTAGTTGGATACCTCACGATATACCCATTTCTTTTGATTAGTACTTACATTTGAGTCAGAATTCTTAAAGAAACATTGAAAGTTCTAACTGCAATCTGACTTCATAATGGGTTACAGTATGTGCTTAGTGTTAGGCTTTCCCCACCCGTTTCCAAACTCACTCAGAAGCAGTCATAATGACTCTCTGCGTTCCATTGTCAAATTTTATTTTTAACATAAAGTACCTATATGTTTATCTTTCTTTCATGTCAAAAGTTCCAATAATTCCATTAAAGGATTCAGACTTTTCTAAACTGTAACCAGGTTACTAATTCTCACAACAATTGGCATATAGTATTACAAACACTTCACAGTCTACACATCCTTTCGGAACTCTTCAACACCATTTGCATTAAAAGCTACCCACGGATACCTGTATGGAATTTAAAACTGTTGCAATGATTGCTAGACATTCCCTGTAAATATTCTGACTGCCTAGCAGACCTGCTTCAGAAATACGTACTAATAAACTAGAGCTCTCTGTCATATATGTAAATACTGAGGTCCACGTGGTTACCCATATCACCATTCTGATCTTCAGGAAAAAAACATATTAAAAAAGAGAGGCAACCACGATTACCAGACAATATTTGCTGCCTTGGTCAATTGTGCAACTGAATAAGCAAATCCCTGGCAATGACAACGACTTATTATCAGGGCTTAACACAGACTGCTCTTAGCTCAGGTAGTAGAGGTCTTAAACACCCTAGACAGACTGCTTAAGCTTCTGGGTCCTGTGCCTGCTGCAGATGATTTGGACAAGGATATGAACAAAAATAGAAAACTCATGACAAAAGCAAGCCTCAATGCATGGACCCCATAACAGCAGGCATAACTAAGCAGAAAGTAAAAAGAATTTATATGATTTGCTAATAAAAAGAAGCAAAAATATTTACCTTGATTTTCTCATAGCAGGAAGTCTGAATGCTTCCTTGGAAAAATTTCTGAAGACCTAGCCACACTGGAAGCACACTGTTACGTCTACTTAGGCTGTCATTGTGCATTTGTTTCTTAACCATTTTTTGATTCATGTCTGAAGCAAGAACCACATCTTACTATTACATTTTTGGAACTTACCCTGACAATTCTCACAATGGTTTTTATTAAAACTTTTTCATTTTATTTTTTATGTGAATCAATCAATGACTGATAAATCATACAAGTATTTCAGCTTTTAATAGAGACCTTACATTTCAATAAAAAGTAGTTGGATTGCTTCAGTATTTCCAGAATTACATGATCAACAGTATAGCTAAATTTCAACACACGTAGATCAAAGAACTCCTCAGGCCTAAGTTTCCTCTCTGCTTACACTTCTGCAGAACAAGTTTCCCCAAAGTGAGTATCCCCCAATTTGAATCACCTGTTACAGCAGTTTGCTAATTTAACATGCAGAGGGCCAGGGCACGGAGAAGAGTCAGTGTTTCCAGGTCCCAGTTGCTCTGTTTAACCCAGGGCACTAACACAGATTCCCCAATGTGGGATGCAGAGCCACGTTGACACATCTGCAGGTATCTGTCACCCAGCTACCAGGAGCTGTTACTGCCAGTAGACAGAAAACATGAACAGGCAGGCCAGTAACAAGAATAAACATCTGCTGCTCTCCTCCAAGGATGACAGTATTCAGCTTTTAGTAAAGTACCTAACATGTTCAGAGTGCTTAGCACGCTTCTTTTAAGAGTATAGTCCAGGAGAGAGCAGCAGTCCCCAATAGGTCTAAAAAGAAATACGACCTACCAAATAAGTCAGAAAAAAAAATCAAGCCATTACTACCAGATGTTTGTTTAGATATGGAATATACCACCTTGTGATGGGAAAGAACCTCTCCAAAACCCCTTTTTTAGTCCTGTATTACTGGAAATGCTTACCGCACAAAAACCAGTATTCAGGAAAAGCAAGCCTAAGCAGAATTAGATAATTACAAACAGAGAGACATGCAAGTTATGCAGCTTTGAGACAGAACTGTTATCAAGCTACAGAATCTGCTTTTTGCAGGATTCAGCCAATAATCACAGATAGTAAATGTGTCCATTTGCCTGTCTTCTATCCTTACCAAGGATGAAACATAGACCCCGCAATCCTATTCTTCTTAAACCCCTGGAATGGCTTCAAGTCCATAAAGGAATTCTGCACAAGTTATATGAAGTTCACAGGCCAAATACTCTTTAGAAACTTTTGCTGAAGTAGCGATGTCCACTAGTAATAACATTTCTTCCCATGCAAAGCTTCTACGTGGACGGGATCTCATTTCAGACAATTATACCAGCAATAAATGGATTCTCCAGTGGTGCTCTACCTGATCTGAGGAAATCATCTCAGACTACATTTGAAAATGCCCTTTCCCCAGTATAAGCCAAACTAAGAGAGCTTATAGTTATACCTAGCCAGTTGATTAGCTCTCACTGTATGTTCACCCTCAGTTTTAAAGGTAGTCTCACTTGTTCTGAAGTAAAGACTTCCAGCAGAACAGGCATACCTTCTGCATGCAAACGGATGCTTAGACTTGCAGACAAAGTCACTCTCAGTGAATGTTGTCCCAATCAGACCCAATAAGTCCAAGCCAGGGCTTGGAGCTACAGCAGTCCCATGTGATACGAGCAAAGTATTTGAGAAAAAGCTATTTCAGGGTAAGAGGAACTCCAGCAATGATATGCTTCAAAGCTTTTACTGCAAAATTGTTTTATAAAACCCATCCCTTATTGAAAGCTATTGAAAACAGATGAACTATAAAAATGCTTATGCAGGAAAAATAAAAAACTTGGAAAAAGGCAGCTTTAGTTCTTATGGTCCATAAATCCAATAGTTCAGGATGTACCATACATGTGACAAAATTAAATTTCCAGAACCCTAGACAGGTCCTTCATAGCTGACAGCAAATTCATGGAGCTTCAATTAATTTTCTCATCTTGAGAGGAGTAATTCACACAACTACGTTAATACATTGTCACACAACAAGGCTGCACTTTTGGAGTAGAGCTAGAAAAGCAGCATTATAGAATAACAAAAAAAAACCCAGACTCACCCTCTCTAATGAAATTTCTCGTATTGCTGCTGCTTTGGGGCTCAACCACAAGGTGTCAGAAACCAACATTTTCAGATGACTGATGATACATGATCACAATTTGCAGGATTTAATTTTTAAAAACAAAATGCGACTGCAAATTTTCACTTCTGGTTGCTGTATCTGTGGTATTTCAAATAAGGAGCAGTGAAGACCGAACATTCACATGTCATATGCCTGCTTCAGATACCAGTCACACTCCTAAAAAAAATTCTAGCTTACAGGTTCTGTCAAATAACTCTTGCTGTGATTCCATTAAACTATTTTTCTTTGGGATTCACTAAGCGTTACTGCGGAAGATAGGACACCGGGCTACAAGGAGCTCTTGTTTCAGCCAGTACATGCATTTCAGGCTCTGTCCAAAGGTACTTCCAGGAATGTCTTTAGAGAGAGCAATATTGCCTATACAGCCCTTTTCTTCCAACTCCTACTTCTACCACTGTTGAAAACTGTCATTAAGATTTTAATTTAAATCATTAATCGTTGGACACACACAGAGTCACTACACAAACAGTGAGCTCTCAGCCTTGAGAGACAAGCATCATCTGCACAGTCAATACACAACATTCCTTAGGATAAGAGCAAAGAATTTGTATTAAACTCCATAACAGAAATAGAACGGCACAACAAGCAGAGTCTCCCCCCGACAGAAGCCCCCACAAAAAAGTACTGCTCTGGCAGACAAACACTCAGATGCCCACACGTTGCAGGGGAAAGCAAGCAGTCCCACAGCAGCACACTCTCACAGGTCAAGAACCTGTTTCGGGTTAGCAGAAAGCATGCTAATGAATCCCAAGGAATCAATCACCTTTCGAGGTTAGTATCAACCGAAAATAAAGACGTTCAAGTCTAAATAGCATTTTTACATCACGCACGTGCAAACAACATTTTAAGACAAAAGTGGTACTTTGCAACAATTTATTTTATTGTCATTAAACATTCAAAGCAGCAGCAATTCTAGTTGGTTTACTATGGCTAAATGCCCAGATTTTAATTTTTTTTTCGTGCATCTGTTTAACCTAAAGATTGGACACTTTTGGCTGCAAGAAAACAGAAGGCAGAAAATGTGAGCAATTTTGTCTTGAGGCGAGGGGACTTGCAAACCTGGCAGACCATTTCTCTTTACAGCAACATAGGTGAAGTTTTGCCAAGCGTGGAGATTCCCAATTAGTTCAGGCAAAACAGGATCGTCCAATATTTTGCGTCATTTTCCTCACACGTGGACAGAATATCTGTCCTTAACGTCCTCCACTACCATGTGCAACTCTAACTAGTAAGAAGAAATGAAGACCATTTATTCTACTTAGTGAAAGTGGATGAGGATCCTGCCCACAAACTTGCCTGCAGGTCTGGTACCTATCTGAGAATTCACCTACAGTGTTAGGAGATTTTGGGAGAGAGAAGAGGTTTCTCCCTTTTCTACTTGATAATCTGGCTCTGAACCTCTGGCTTCATTTCCTCTTCTGCTTTTCTGGTATGAAGGAGCCTTGGTCTAGTTCTGTCATTTGATCTATGAGAAATGGGCAACAGAGACACAGTGGGCAGCAAGGCCCACTTCTGTCACTCCTAAATTTTCCTTTGCTTCAGAGGAGTTTGCTGGCTGCTATAACTTAATTGGCCTTCCTTATTTCCTGTGCCTCTCACAGACAATAAACAGAAATATTCCAGACATTACTTTTTGTCTGGATCCCAAGAAGCATTTTCAAAACAACACCAGCACTTGCAGTGCCCACTCTCCCACACGCTCTGGTGTCTCATCTCAGCACCAGAAGAATGGCAAACTAAGAACAAGTTACAGCAGTAAAAGAATTTTAATTCCCGAAATTTCCAAAGGGTATAGCCCTATAAAAAAAGACCAGAGTAGTCACATTTCACTGGGTCAATTCAATGCACTACATTAATATACGTTAAGACAAAGCAGTAGTTTTGGCATTGTTTTTACATATCAAATACATTCAAATACAAATCACATTTTGCTTTTAATGAAGATACTGCTAAAGCTTTAAATATCAGGTAAGGGGATATAAACTTGTTTTAAAAAAAAACAAAACCAGACAACACTAGTGAAACAAGCAACATCTAAATAAATCCCATCAGAGTTGAAGAGTACAGATTTTGCCACAATTTCTTTGTTTCTCAGCCTCACATAAAAAAGGCAGATGGCATATCTTTTCCTTTCCTTCTCTGCTGAAGCTATGAAAACATTATGGTAAACTGTTTATGAAAAAGGCAATTAGTTGGTTTCTGGTCTGCTGGTAACTAGAATTATCAGGAGTCAGCTGACGCATCTCGGAAGACAGCCAGGATTTAATGACCTTCCTGTGTAAGTGATGTGGGCTAGACAATCTCAGGGAAAGTACAGCGAGCCTGGTTTCCAGTCTCCTTAACACATTTCATTCTTGCATTAATAGCACTGGGTTGTTTGTGTTTATTCTTTAGGCACAACTCAGTAGATTTGACAGTCCCTATCAGAATATCGCATTTAATAAAAAAAAAAACCAAAAAACAACAGTACAGTTCCATTACTCAAATGAAGTATTTCAGAAACAAGCCACACACTTTAGATCACAAATGTCAATGCTGATCACAGAACACTGAGAATTGTATTCTCAGCCTTAACTCCTCAAAGCCATTTTACTGAAACCAGACTGAAAAATGCTTTGAGGGTTCTTACTGGAATTGTAGAGCTTAAAATTTCAGAAATTCCATTATCTTAGTACATACACTAAGAAGAAATAGGGTCTTGAAGAAAGTTGTGAATGCAATTTTTTTTCTTTTTTTTTTTAAGTACACTATACTGTTGAACTGAAAGGCCAGAATATCAACAACACTGCATAGTGTGAATACACAACATCTCTATTATATACATTGACCTTAGAGAACTTCTAATTTGAAGGCCAGTTTCCCAGAGAATTTTATTGTTCACGTATTTCCATACTCGTCATACAGCTTAGCAGAAGTCCAAAATGTATTACTCATGCTGTAGTCCTGGTATCATCAATACAGGACTTCAGCTGCCTGGCAGGCGAACTCAAAACCTAGATGCAAGAATTAGCATATTAAGGTTTGTTGGGGGATTTTTTATTTAGTTGCTAATTGGCTTGGGGGCTTTTTTTGTTCGTTTTTTACTTTTCATGGCTCCATCATGAAGAATTATTTAAAAAAAAATTAAGTCCCTAGTTTAAAAAAAAATATGCTTTTTAAACAAAGCAGTAGCTCTTGTTCCAGAGGCAATAGGCTCAGCCATACCATGAGACAGGGTCCCTCTCTCAAAAGTGAAGCAAACTCAGTTTTTATACTGCTGCAGAAGAGAATAACAGAGAACATTTCATGCAACTTTCTGATCTTCCACCATTTTCTAGCATCCAAACACATACATAACTAAAACAAGGAACATCTCGGTTCGCTAGAAAAATGAACTGACCTACTATCTGTAAGGTATTCATTCAAAGGATGTTCTTCTTTAAATTAAGAGAAGTTTCTGTTGGGTACCTGTTCAACAGATCTTGTATGGTCCAGGAAAGATTTTTCTCTTAATCTTCCACATACACACACCTTTCCACTACCACCTCACCTCTTTGTGCTTCCAGCTGTAAGACTCAGAAAACTCTAGAATCTGTAGTTGATATTACATTTAATTTTTTCTTGAAACCTCCTACTGTCAAGTCTACAGCCAAGAAAAGGTTTTACACAAAAGTCCTCACATTAGAACAGCTTATATTACGACAACACAATAAACCCTGGGAAAGAGTAATCTTCATCTTCAAATCAACTTAGAGTACCTACCTTTTGTAAAGTGGGAGGGAGGAAGTGGAACAGTTTTGTAAGTCTTAGTTCTGACATCCACTGCTACCAGCTAAAGAGCAGTCCCCATTTCTCCTACAACCCTACTTGATTCAAGTAGCAATAGTTTGTATTGGCAACACACATCCAAACCTGAGGATGGAAAAGGGATAACAGCAGTTCTTGCTACTAACAGATTCTTCATTGGACGCTACAGAACCTCAAACAGATCAAATCCCAACCAGGTGAAGTATAGTACCTGCAAGAACTATGAAGAAGAAACTATGCAGACTTTTTCCTCCTGTGGATCATACAGTTTCTGGAACAAGGCAGATTAGAAATCAGTTAAAACCCGCAGAATTCTTTGCATTTGCCCTCGAGCTCTCGCGTTGCTCATCCTGCACCACTAAGACTGCTACAGGTTACAAAGACAAAGACCAAAAGCACATTTGTCATACCGAACTGAAAATAAAACACAGTACACTTGTTTAAGAGCAGTCAAGCTGCCTACAAGTTAAGGTTTTGCACGAAAGACTGAGGAACTCCAGAGACAGCACCCTCTTTCCCACCCTGCCCTTCACTACCTGGGTACTTAAAACAGGCTCCCTCATCAACCATCTAGGACTACAGGGCTGGTTGACTACTTACCGATAGGTGAGCTTGGTCTATCCTACTCATTGCAGAGAGTTTTTGTACTAGACTGTGTTTGTTACTTCTGGACAACGCTACCTACTGGAAGACTTTACACCATGAGATAAAGGACTCCTCTTGTACAGAATAGTTGCTTTTGGGTATGAGCCAGCAGACTTGAGGGCTCTCTTCACAGGGCTGTCCAGTGGCCAAGTACCACCACCTTCAGCCCTTGGTAAACACAGAATTTGTTCAACTAACAAAGAAAAACTTAGAAGAATGAGTTCCACTGGTCACACAGGGATTTTATCCACACTCCACTTGCTACCCATAAGCCAGCATGTACAGAGTTAAAGCAAGATTGTGTGAGGATTCTTTTTCTCTCAAGTGCATAGTTAGAGACCTGGCCTTGGCTCGAAAATACCTCTTCAGTTTTCAGAATCCTGCACAATTTGTCTTACATTTCCTCAGACCCATGGATGGCTAGCGTTAGAAACAAGGCAGTTATCAGTATGACTTAATTCACAAAAAGACCAGACATTGTGTCCTACCTCCCACAAGTGCCGATACCTCAGTTAAGAAAAAAGTTGAGGAAAACACGGGTGGGATTAACTGGTGCTTCAAAGGCACAAACAGACAAACCACACAACCACTAACAGCCAGTTCTGCTGCGTGAAAGGCTCCTGCGTCTGACTAGACTTGTTCTGGTTTAGATTCTAATCCTGTGGAAGCCAAACTTCACTTTCTAGGAATGTTTTTGCTCATGTAGGGGACTTAATGAAGAAATCCTACACCTCAGTGAAGGACATGGAGAGGGGGAGAGCAGGAGGAGATCTTATCCACAGACAGGCATGAGTGTATTTGCTACAGAAAACAAGGGCTGGCAAAATGAAAGCAGGAAAGCCAGAAAGGAATCAGTCTGCAACATTCACTTGTGTCCAACTTGTCCTGCCAACTTCTCTTCCTGTACTCAAAAAAGGTGAGCAATAGGTGGTTCAATTCCACCTCGTTACCTGACCCACAAACTAGAGAAACATACACAGTTTTTAAGATGCTGGACCCTTATTCCAGTTCAGCTTTCAAAGTCATAAATAGAGCTTAACATACTATCTACTTTCACAGTGAGAAGCAAATGATGTCACCAAAGCCCTAAATCATAATACAATCAATAAATTCCTGGACAACCAAACAGAGACTAACCCTTTCGCTTACCCCCAGTTACTGTGTTACCTCTTGATAAACTGTAAGCCCATTCACAGCTGGTTAATTTCTCAGATATGAGAAAAGCTCTCGCACATGCCGCCTCTTGAAACCAGACTCAAAGTGGGAAAAATTAGTAATTGTTTGAGGGAAAGGAAGTCTCACATTCACCTTTGTTCCAGCAGTTCCTGGCAAGAGAAATAAATACCCACAACAAGCATTCCTGTTTCTCCATAAAGACAACCACGCAGTGCAACAATTGGTACACCCGCAGGGGAATAAAAAGCAATAATTTCCCAAGAGGAATGAAGGCATTAGCAAAATATTCTGCTCATGTCTAATGAGTGCCAAAGAAAACTTCATATCGGACTATGCTGTATAGTCTATACACACAAATGGAAAGAAAACCTCTTTTAAAAAGTGACCCCTAAAATCTTTTGTGTTTGAACATTTTAATTCAGACACTGTGGATATAGTTCTGATCCCAATATCTTTCATAGGCCTGACTATGTCATAGGGCATTTAACCTTCCATCTTGCTAGAAAGTTACCCCCTCTCCCACACAGAATAAATGTTTAAGGAATAGACAATCTTAACAGATGAATTAACATAAACGTAGCTTTTTGGTACTAAAACCAAAATGTAGATTCCATTGCCAGATAGTGTAACACTTAGCAACACCCAAACCACATTGTGTTGTATGTGGCTTTAGTTTAGCTTTAAATAGAAGATTCTAAACTGAGAAGGATCTACTAGCACTTTAGAACATTAAAAATTAAGCATGCTGTCTGGTAGTGATTGTTTTTTGTTTTCAGAAGGAAATTTAAGACAATCCTATTTAATTATTTCACTTATGAAAAATAAGCTCTTGGTTCTAAACTTGAAGAGTAACCTACTCCTTGCACCATAATTAAAATGAGGGATTTAAATCCTTTTTTATCCAGTTCTAGAATATGTGAAAAGAAGCAAATCTTTATACCAGAAGAAAATGGACTACTGTCAATCATATTTACCAGTCGTGGCTACACCAGCTTGAAAACTGCAGAAATCACTTCCTACCATAATTAATACAAATATAACTTCTTCATTAGTTAAAGCAACAATCTTCATTTTCTAGAAGAGCAAAAAAATGTGAACCTGGGCTAGCTTTTCATTCTAAAACAAGAAAACTCCGTTGAAGAAACTGTTCATAAAAGCACAGACCATTTACGCTGCCAGAAACAGCAACAAAGAGAAAAAAAGAAAAAAAAAAAAAAAAGCCAGATTCTACCACCACAACTCCTAGGAGAATTCTTCAATTTTATCTGTTCTCCGCCAAGAGGAAACCTAGTCATTGAGAAAAAGGGACTTGCTTCATACAGTGGAAAAGAAGACTTTTTTTTTTAACCTTAATAATACAAGGTAAAAATAAATTATAGCTGAAAAACTCCAAACCAGCTATAGACATAAGTTTACAGAGCATTGTTTAGAGATACTCAGCTACTGTAAGACAGCCTTAACACTTGCCAGAACTTGCTACAGTTGAACTCTATTGTTTCTGAAAGCCTGGTAGTACCTTTTGTAAACAGAAGTAATCAGCAGACTTACAGGAGGATCAAGTTAGGAACATTTATACAAACTGAACAGACAATTCCACAAGACCTGATGGGATGCCCTTCTGAGGGCTAAGTGGCCAATACCATTGCAAGGTCACTCACAATTTCCTTGAGGTAAGAGATTATGGAGGTAAGAGAGGAAGCCTGGAGAAAGGAAGACCTTCCCTTGGTCAAGGAGGATCTGGCGAGAGATCGTTAAAGGAAGATTGACACCCACAAATCCATGGGCCCCAATGGAATGCACCCATGAGTGCTGAGGGAGCTGGCAGATGTCATTGCTGAGCCACTCTCCATCATCTTTGAGAGGTCCTGGAGGACAGGAGAGGTGCCTGAATACTGGAGGAAAGCCAATGTCACGCCAATCTTCAAAAAGGACAAGAAGGAGGACCCAGGGAACTACAGGCCAGTCAGCCTCACCTCCATCCCTGGAAAGATGATGGAGCAGTTCATGCTGGAGGTCATCATCAAGCAAGTGGAGGAACAGAAGGTTATCAGGAGTAGTCAACATGGATACATCGAGGGGAAATCATGCTTGACCAATCTGATAGCCTTCTATGATGGCATGACTGTCTGGGTAGATGAGCGGAGAGCAATGGATGTTGTCTACCTCGACTTCAGCAAGGCTTTTGACACTGTCTCCCACAACATGCTCATAGGGAAGCTCAGGAAGTGTGGGCTGCATGAGTGGACAGTGAGGTGGATTGAGAACTGGCTGAATGGCAGAGCTCAGAGGGTTGTCATCAGCAGCACTGAGTCTAGTTGGAGGCCTGTAGCTAGTGGTATCCCTCAGGGGTCAGTACTGGGCCCAGTCTTGTTCAACTTCTTCATCAAAGACCTGGATGAAGGGACAGAGTGTACCCTCAGCAGGTTTGCTGATGACACAAAACTGGGAGGACTGGCTGATACACCAGAAGGCTGTGCTGCCATTCAGCAAGACCTGGATAGGCTGGAGAGTTGGGTGCAGAGAGGAACCTGATAACGTTCAACAAGGCCAGGTGTGGGGTCCTGCACTTAGGGAGGAACAATCCCATGCACCAGTACAGGCTCGGGGCAGAGCTGCTGGAGAGCAGCTCTGTGGAGAGGGACCTAAGTGTCCTGGTGGATGACAAGCTGACTATGAGCCACCAGTGTGCCCTTATTGCCAAGAAGGCCAATGGGATCCTGGGGTGTGTTAAGAAGAGTGCGGCCAGCAGGTCGAGGGAGGTTCTCCTCCGCCTCTACTCTGCCCTAGTGAGACCCCATCTGGAGTTCTGGGCTCCCCAGTGCACGAAAGACAAGTAACTACTGGAAAGAGTGCAGCGGAGGTCTGTGAAGATGATTAGGGGACTGGAACATCTCTCCTGTGAGGAAAGGCTGAGGGAGCTGGGCTTGTTTAGCCTGAAGAGAAGACCGAGAGGGGATCTTATTAATGCTTGTAACTATCTGAATGGAGGGTGTCAAGAGGATGGGGACAGACTCTTTTCAGTGCTACCCAGTGAAAGGACAAGGGGCAATGGGCACAAACTGAAGCACAGGAAGTTACAGCTGAACACGAGGAAGAACTTCTTCACTCTGAGGGTGACGGAGCACTGGAACAGGCTGCCCAGAGAGGTTGTGGATTGTCCTTCTCTGGAGATATTCAAAACCTGCCTGGACATGGTCCTGTGCATCCTGCTTTAGGTGACCCTGACTTGGCAGGGGGGGTGGACTAGGTGATCCTCAGATGTCCCTTCCAACCCCTACCATTCTGTGATTCTGTGATCTTAGAAAGGTCATGGCAATCAGAAGAGGTTCTAGAGGACTGGACAAAAGCAAAAAGTCACTCCTTTCTTCAAGAAGGGCAGCGAGGGCAGTCTAGGGAGCAACAGGCTGATCAGCCTTACCTCAATGCAGGAAAAGAAACAGAGCTTCTTGGAAAACATCTCCAACCCCACAAGGTGATTGGGAGTAATCAGTGTGGATTTCTAAGTAGCAGTCATGCCTGACCAACCTAACAGACGTCAACAATGAAATGACCGACTCAGTGGATGAGGGGAGTACAACAGATATGGTTTATCCTGACTTCAGTAAGACTTGCCAACTCTGTTTCCCATAGCACCTTCATAGACAAACTGATGAAGTACAGACTAGCTAAATGGACAGCGAGACAAACTGAAGACTGACTAACCTGTCAGGCTCAAATAGTTCTGATCAGCAGCATGAAGTGCACCTGGAGCCCCATCACTAGTGGTGACCTGGATGATGGGACAGTGTGCACTCTCAACAGGTTCAAAGATGATGCAAAACTGGGAGGAGTGGCTGATACACCAAGTGGTTGCTGCCATTCAGATGAACCTCGATAAGATGACAAATGAGCCAAGAACCACCTCAGGAAGATAGTTAAGCAAAAGGAAATGCAGAGTCCTGCACCTGGGGAGGTATAACCAGCTGGAAAGCACCTTGGCATAAAAGGATCCAGGGGTTCTGGTGGACATCAAGTTGAACATGAGCCAGCAGTATGCCCTTGCAGCAAAGAAGGCCAACTGTATCCCAGCCCGCATCGCTGTCAGGAAGCATTCCTAGCAGATCGAAAGAGTTGTTACTCGCCCTCTACTCAGCACTGGTGAGGCTGCTTCTGGAGTGCTGGCTCCAGGTCCAGGCTCCTCAGTGCAAGAGAGGCATGGACGTACCACAGAGAGTCCAGTAAGAAGCCATAAAGATGACAAAGGGATTGGAGCACCTGACACACAAGGAGAGGCTTAGAGAGCTGGGACAGTTTGCCCTGGAGAAGAGAAGGCTCGAGGAGTAATCTCATCAATGTGTATAAATACTTGGAGGGGGCAGAAAGGGGAGTAAAGAAATCAGAACCAGACTTTTCTCAGTGACAGCCAGTCCACAGACGAGAGGGAATGGGCACAAGTTAAAATACACGCACTTCTATTTAAAAATAATAAAGCATCCATATTTTTTTTTCCTTAAATCTACAGGTGACTGAGCACTGGAACAGGCTGCCCAGGGATGTTGTAATGTCTCTGTCTTTGGAGGTGGTCAAAAATCTGACTGCACATGGTTCTGGGAAACCTTCTCTAATTGACTGTTTTGAGACATCTCCAGAGATGTCACTTCCAACCTGTGAATTTGTATACTTCAGACTCTAAAATAGATACTGAGATATGGCCAGGAGTTGACTGGAAAATGCCCTGATGGAATTTTACTGCCTGTACTGATCTCCACTGGCAGTCTAGTATTGCAGAGCAGGAGTGCAATTCCTCAGCAAGAGGCTCTACAGTAAGAGCACCTATGTTCTCAAACCCTGCTAAAAACAGATGAGGGTCTTCCAGCCTGTTGGCTACAAAAGAGTACAATCAAATATGAACTCAAGGAGAAAGGTCAGCTACTAGATCTTCTTGACATACAAGAGCATATTGTTAGTTTCAACTTAATGCTAGCATGGCTGAGTGGAACTGAGATCCTCCTGCTCTGAGGCTTTTATTTATACATCTTTTAGTAAATCCTAAGGTTTCAAAAATTCTAAAAGCATGAGTCGTAGTAGTATAACATCAACAATTTTCACCACATATTTCAGCAATAGCTTATTGTTTCCATCATCTTAGTTAAAAAAACAAAACAGTTGCTGTCACAAGCAACTTCCTTATAAACTGTCAGAGAAAAGGCAAATGGAATATGGAAAATAGAAACGTTTCACTAGGTATTACAGAAAAGATTATCTGTTCAGTACTTCTGTTGGTGACCAGCTGTTGTCTTTTTTCTTGCACTCCAGCGGTGAGCTAGGCCAAGTACTAACATCATTGAGCTAACAACAAAACAACCACATATTTCATGATAAGAGCCACAAGCACAGTAAGAAACTCTCAAATACTCACACTTTTGGTTCATCAGTTCCCACAATAGCTTGACTATCTCTCAAGGATAAGATTTAAATGAAACACCAGTTCTTTAAGTATTTATTACACAATTCAAGAATAAAAACCTCCAAGTTTCTCTGTCCCATGCAGTCACACTCACACAGAAAAAGAATCGTGTGCAATCTGGCAACAAAGTAATATCAGAGCCTTAAATAGACGGCCTGCTTCTCCACAATATATGCAGCCATAACTGCAATAAACGACTGGGCTCCCCACGAACTGACAAGATTACATTGTAATGCGACAGCTAGACTTGACCCAAATTTTCCTTTCACTGTCAAACAAGTCTGCGTGACTTCATCACAAGAGGTTCTTCCCCTAGCTAACTATCATTGATATTATGGCAGTGTTTCTGGCTTCTCCTTTTTCTTGTCTTTCTTAAAACAAACAAAAAGACATCTGACCTCATAACTGCTCCTTTTATAATATCATCTGCAAATTTCACTAGTGCTTTTACAGAAACAGAGAATGAAAGAGGAAGATAATTTTGAAAACAGATCCGCTGAAAAGAGCATTAAAACCACCTTCCTCCAAGTTAGTTTGCTGTTTGAGAAGACTTCGTTACAGTATTCCTGCAGCTATTACACACATTGGTACACAAGTCCCCGCGAAAGAAAAGTGTCACATTTTAAGATGCTGGTACGACAAAATTTACGTATTGTGGACAGGAATTTCCTGATTCAAAACACGGGCATGAAAGGAAGCTTCCTGTTTCCCCCTTTACTCCAAGAAGGGTCTTTGGAAGGGCTCACTACCACAGCCTGCCTGGAATACAGAGCTCCAGGTTAAGCACTGCACTGCCATGCACACTACTAAAGCAAGGATATGATGGCCACAGAAGTGTAACTGGGTGACTCCAGCTCAGGAGAGTTACCATGCCACCTGTTTCTGAAGGCAAGTTGCTATATGTCATGCATTTTCATATGTCAATTCTGGAAACAGTGGGTTAGAAAACAAACCCTTCCCACTAAGCAAAGACACACTATAAGCAGAGCAATAACTGATATACCATTACAGATTCTTCAGTTTAAAAGCTCATGCATATAAATGAAACCTGCAGTTGCATTTTCAAACACTGCTCTTGAGCACAGAAACCATTCCCAATACCATGTAGATCCCTATAATAATTACTTAGTTCAAATCTATGCACACATGCGTGTTAAACATCCATTTATGTGCACACAGATTGTTACAACAAGAATTTCAACTTGGTGGGGTGGGAGAAATGCATACACATACCAAAAAAAAGAAAAAAAAAGGAAGAAAAATCACACCCAGCAATTTTTTCCCCATTTACTTGTTTAAGGCAGAGGTCACACAAGTGTAAAGGGTGAAGAGACCTACTTTGACAAGAAATTACTTTTATTGAGTTTGGATACTGGCACAGAGTTGGAGTCTTTTCCTTAAATACCTGTTCAAACACAGCCAACTCCAGCCTTTCGTTTAAGGCAGTACTTGAAACTGTGCATATTATCATAGAATCGTAGAATAGCTTGGATTGGAAGGGACCTGTAAAGGTCATCTAGTCCAACTCCCTGCAATGAGCAAAGACTTCTTCAACTAGATCGCGTTGCTCAGAGCCCCATTCAACCTGACCTGGAACATTCCCAGGGATGGGGCATCTACCACCTCTCCAGGATATTCCAAGGCTTTCCTACAGCTCAGTCTACATAGCACAATCATAACAACATTTCTTCACACCTCTGTACATAAAGTATATAAGAACATTTCTCTGATCAGCACAATTTAGTCCTGTTTGTTTCTGCCTTACAGCTTCTTGAAGTAAAGACCCTTACTCTGATCAACACACAGACCTTACTGGTTTCTTGAGAACAGCGGCCATGGTCCCTGCTGAGTTCTCCTTCTGTACGAAGGGACATCTACCAATACAGACACCACAGTGGCAAGCAAGTAAGAGGTGCGATCTAGGGAAAGGGGATTTTTCTAATGACCTACAGCTCAACATCAAGATGACAGCACCTCCCCAATGCTTCAAATCCTCTAAGGAGGTCTCACATAAAACTGTCCTTAATGTGATGTCTGTGCTAAAAGGCACACAGCTAGACTTGGGAACTAAAGCGTGGGGTATGATCAGACATAACTAACAGCTTTTCCCTGAGGTCAGCTACAGCCACACTACTAGTACTCCATCTAAATGCTACCTGAGTAACAAAGTCTCACAGCATGTCTATCCAATCGCAAGTTGTACACCTATATTCCTAGAAAATGTTGCATATTTCTTTTCCTTATGAAAAAGGAACACATTCTACCAGCAGCCCACCACCCATTTTTCCAGTTTTGAAGGGTTTTACTCCTTAATGAAATAGTTGCCCTACTTTGGCAAAGCACACGTCCTGCGTTAAAGAATGCGAACACAGCTGACTAGAAAACAAAGAGCAGCAATAAACTGCTTGTGCATTTCAGCCTTCAAATGTCCTCCACTGCCTTCTGCCAATCACTTCCCTGACACAAACCAGGCCCACAAAGCAGCAAACCAATTCCTAGTTAGGAATTCTTCGCAGGAGTGAAGAATCCACAAGTCGCCAAAGGACTGGAAGCGCCAGGAAACGAGGTTCTCGGAGGAGATTTTTGGCGCAGGGATTTAGAGTGAAAACGTGTAGCCAATGCTGAATACATGTTGATGTTTTCCCGCAAGGAACGATACAGTATCAACTTCAGCTTGGATTTTATGAGTCTGGGTTGGCAGACAGCTTTTCTTTCAGGAAAACAAAAACACGGTTTCAGTTTAGGATCCTAAAGTTACCACAGCAATCTCATTTCCTTCCCTGCCTGTGGGGAGCGGGTGGAACCAGACCTAGGATGTCCGAGTCCCAGACTCCTACTACCTGAGCCGAGAGGGGTGCGCCACCACCTTTCCACATCACACACCTCCAGCAAAAAAGTTTGTCCAGGCCTCTGACTGGCACCCAGTTAACTTCTTTTTTTTGATAAAAGGTACAAAAGAAGGAGCATCCAGTTACTTTTGCACTGGGCTGAAGCAACCACCCAAGCCAAAGATAATTCCTTGGAGTACAATTCGTTAGCTTATATCTATTAACAAAGCAATAATGAAATAAAAAATGCCCTACCTTCCCCCAGAAGCATTTTAGGAAATTAGTAACATCATATGAAATAATATACATATGAGTCATGAAGTTTCTTTCTAGAAAGCTACAGATAATATTAGCAACTTTTTAAGCCTAAATACCCCCCAAATATGTTACTTTATGCGTGTGTATATAAACACACATGACCGTGTACACACACAGCCAGGTTTTGGTTTTTTTTTTAAAGAAAGAAAATACTATGTTATGAGAAACTGAAAGCAGCACAGCAGCTCGGTGAAGTGCTGTACCCAACCCTCCTCCTGCCCCTGACATGTGATCTGGAAAACAAGCAGCAACATAAGCACTGAGCTTAGACTAAATTTACTTTTTGGAGACAAACTGAGTAAACACACACACAATCCTTTTGCATCACTCAGCAGAAAGTTACATTTACCAAAAAAAAAAAAAAAAAAAAAAAAA
>Ga0065711_1031643_pt1 | contig 29141 bp, 20 predicted proteins | sample Hoacrofraction12_FD_59098 | JGI IMG/M metagenome (GOLD analysis project Ga0065711, IMG submission 59098) | Hoatzin crop microbial communities from Cojedes, Venezuela - Epithelial fraction 12 v2 (version 2) | ecosystem: Host-associated > Birds > Digestive system > Esophagus > Crop | place... | reverse complement strand
CCCCCCCGTTCTGTCCCCCCCCTCCACCGCCGCCGCCGGGGACGCGAGGGGGGTGCTCGGGCGGGTGCTGAGGCTGCAGTCAGACCGCTGGCTCGGGAGGAGATGCCTTTTTATTTTTTTTTAAATTTAATTTTAAACTTCAGCAAAAGCCTTGTCCTGGAAGTGGATTAATAACCGGCGGGGAACTCTGCTCCTCCCACACGTTCCTGAGGCTTTCTGCATTTATTCCTTTTTTTCTCCGTAAGGCATCCTGAAGATTGTTTTATATATATATATATATATGAAGTAATTTTATTGCATGTCTTAGAAGCGGTGACCAAGATAAAGTGTCCTCACTGCTGTACTTGAGACCAGCCCTGCCTAGAAGCTCCTGGGAGCTACATAGACAAAGGGCAGGAGGGGAAATGGGATCTCGGAAGACTTGCCTGAAGTCAAGCAGCCTGTGGCAAGGAGCCCAGACCTCTGATCTCCATCCATTGCCCCATTGTCAAGACCACATGCTTTTCTTCTGTATGTATTTTTAATACCTTCTAACTTTTCAGCCTGGAGTGGTTTTCTCCCTTTTAGCCTGATCTTCTGTGCCTTGTCCCATCGTTGAGCATACATGGCACAACCTGTTATTTCCCTTAGTGCATCCACTGGAAGAACTGTCTGCCTTCCTGCCCAGGAAGTGTGCAAATGTATTGTGTTAGCCTAATACGGGGCATTTCAGATGCTGTGGCACTGATGCAGGCTGCTTGGATATGTATTATGCTCTCAAGATTCTTGGCAGGAAACAAAGCTTTCGACTCAGTCCCAGACTACGTAAAATGTGTCTACCAAAATCAGGCATGAGGCATTCAGAGAGAAAACAGGGAGGTGAAATGAAGCTCAGTGCGAAGAGGTTACAGGCTGCTTTCTCTGATGCGTAGCATACACAGAAGTCAGTGTTTAGACCTGAGCTCAGGGATGTCGCTTGGTTCCTCTGGACTGCTAATCTTGATCAGAAATGGGCATCCAGCACCTCTTGCAGTGGGACCTTATCTGAAACAAGAATGAAAATCAAGGGCAGGTTTGGACCCTATAACAGAAACCAGAGCCTATTCAAAGGAGAATGGGTGATGCCTCTGGCTTTGTCCCGTATCTACTTACAGAGCTTCCGAGGGCACTGATGTGCTCATTATCTGAGAAATGATGTCCCAAAGGTAAAGGCAGGCCTGCGTGTGCGTGCATGCACATGCCCTCTGCCGGGTACACAGGCCCCGTTGTGTCCAGATACTGCTCACAGCCGCCTCCGACACATCGACTCCATTCATCTCGCAGCCTTGGCGATCAGCTGCATCGTCACATGAACCTCTGCCCGGCACCATGGTTGTCTTTGACCAAGCACCCTTCTTCCATCTCCCTCCCCGGCAAAGCCTACAGATAAAACCAATCAGCAGGTGACATTGGCAGAACGCAGCAGAGCGGTTAGCGGAGTCCGGCGGCGGATGAGTTCTGCTGACCCGGCTCGGCCCGTGCCCTCCCGGGCCAGCCTGCTGCTGTCCGAGGGCCCGGCCCCCGGCCTCCTGCCCGCTCGGGGTCTGCCAGCCCCGCCGCTCGTCCCTGCGCCGTGGCTCTGCCGGGTGATGGGGGGAAAAATGTCACACAGGCGGACAGCTCCCTCTTGTGATAGCTCCCGAACCCCAAACCGCTCCGAGACCCGCTGGTTTGCCCTGTCCACCTCTGCACAGCGGTGGGTGCCCTGGGTGCCTGCCATAACCAGCTCTAGCTGTGTGGGTGTCCTTGTTTCACCTTTGCATGGTGCAGACTGCTGGCAACTATGATGCATTGCATCGCTGGCACCATCTGACGAAGTAGCTGGACCTTCCGATAGCAGCTACACTTTTCATCCCCAACTCCCTTGCCTCATCTTTTCCAAGCCGATGTTCTCCACAGGCTTCATGGGCTGGGTTTCCTTCTTTCCTAACCACATCTTGTTTGGTGCATCCTATTTCAATACTGTGACTTCCAGTAGTTTCTTTGTGAGCGTTTTGTCTCCGGCTCTGTCTTTCAGTGGGTCTCCAAATGGTGACTGACTCTTCACCCACATCAAGCACAGACTTACATTATAATTTTTCCCCCTCTTCATTTGAAATGTTTCAGTCCCATTCAGTAACAGCTTCATAGCTAGCCTTGATTGCCAGAATTCACTGAACACCTATTGGAAACACAAAGTGCTTCAGAAACAGCTAATGCCAGAAGCAATGGAGATTTCAGTTTGATTGCCTTTTTAATGGCACCTTTGCTTGAAGTTAGTCGCCTTCATACTTGCAGACAGTTTCTGTTAGATCAGAGTCTTAACTGCTCCATGCTTCTTGCTCATCTGGAGTTTGTTTTATTCCTGGTATCATGCATTATTCAGAAATTGCTCAGAACCAAAGAATGTACTTCATTTAGTCTGTGAGCCCAAAACAACACTGTTCACCAAGAGCGCCATTGAGCAAACAGTTTTGATTTTCATCAGGAGCCTCTGACAGGTACCGTACCTCTCTGCCCCACCTCAGCGCTAAGAGAAATTCTCCTTCATGAAAAGCAGTTGTACTTGCAAATGAAGGAGCCTTTTTACGACCTTCTCTGGAAAACTTTGAGTCGGCTTGGGTCCCTCAGTGGCAAGTGGGATCTGCCGCACTGTCATATGCTTGTTAATACCCTTGAAACTACATCAGCTTGCAATTTTACCTCATCACATCAATGCAATTTAAGATCTCTAAATAAATACAAAGTTAATTCAAGTCTTACGTAAATCAAGCACTGGGGATTACTTGAGCAAATAAATGGAAATGAAGCTGCAAGTACGGATCACCAGGAGTTTTTCTATCAAATCTTTTTTCTCTCTGAAATGGAACTCTGTGGACACATTGCAGCATCCTCATAGTATCTCCTGTGAGCATTATGTGGGGCCTAGGAGGAATCTATGGCCTCTGCCATTCCCCTTATTCGGGGTAGGGATTGAGCACCCTGACTGTTTCTCACCTGCACTGGAATCTGTGCCCTCCCTCTCACATGCACTCTTCCTTTCTCCCATGTGTTTTCTCTTTCATTCAAGGTGTCTTCCTCTTGTTCTCCTGCAAAACAGACTTCCTCTTCTTTTTCTCCTGCAGAACAGATATCCTCTTTTCTGCTCAGTGCCAATTCCAGCATTTAGAAATGGAACAGGCCACAGAGAAATGAAGCGAAAGAGAAGAAATAACTGTTCTCACTTCTGTAGCATGACCTGAGACCTCAAAATGCTTTTCACACTTGAATTGACTGTCTCAAAAAACTGCTGGATAGCAAGTTCATATTAATACCACTATCCTAAGACTGGCAAAACAGTTCTGCAGTAGCTGTGAAGAGCAATTTGCGCAGGATACCAAGGGAGAAAGACCAGGCAACCCAGGGCCTGACATTCAGTGCATCTCATTTAGATGCTGGAAACTGGTAGGGAGAATTAATTGAAACAAGATCCAGAACTAAGATGGAGCCTCAGATACATCATCTTGGGATATTTCACTGCAGCTGGTAATTAGAGTAAGACACAGAATGAGCTAGATTCATCCCTCATTTCGTAGAAATTGTACCCATATTTTCTGAGGCTAAAAGTAGACTCAAGAAACATCTTCCCTTTCTGTACTTAGCGCTGAGGCAGCTGTAGCTGAAAGCTTCATGTGGCAAGGGGCTTCACCAGAAATGAAATTACTCACTGAAAGTTCCAATCTAGTAGCTGCAATTTCTGCTTCATATTGTTGCGGTACCTTCTAAGCTGTTCAAGAGTCCTTTGTGCCTTCTGTTGCAGAAACCTGCTCCTGGCCTACAGAACAGGCTGTCTGTGCAGATAAGAAGAGTGACACAGAGCAGGGAAGTGAGCCGCACACAGGGAGGGAGTCGCTCAGTGGCAGACCAAGGATCCCGCTGTGCCATCGCCTCCCTCCCCTTCGCTGGCTCTGCACCCAACTCTGCTCTTCCCACCGATAGCTGAACCCCGGCCAAGATTTCCCCCCTTTAATTTTTCTCCTCCCTATACACTTTCTCCGTGTGGCCTTAATTCCCAGATCTGCAACGGTCCCAGGAGGAAAGAGCCCAGAGTAGCACCATTAGGCTACCCTGGTGATATCCTTATGTGCTTCAGCTGCTTCACTGAGCTTCAGGACTGTCCCTCCACTAGCAGTCCCTCATCTGGTTCTGGAGTGAGGCATTTTAGAATCACAGAATCTGTTGGGTTGGAAGGGACCTTTAAAGGTCATCTAGTCCAATACCCCTGCAGTGAGCAGGAACATCTACCACTAGATCAGGTTGCTCAGAGTCCCATACAACTAACACTGAATGTTTCCAAGCATGGGACATCTACCACCTCTCTGGGCAACCCATTGCAGTGTTTCACCACCCTCACTGCAAAAAACCTCTTCCTTATATCCAGTCTAAATCTACCCTCTTTAAGTTTAAAACCCTTACTCCTTGTCCTATCACAACAGACCCTGCTAAAAAGTCTGTCCCCTTCTTTCTTATAGGCCTCCTTCAAGTATTGAAAAGCTGCAATCAGGTCTCCCCGCAGCCTTCTCTTCTCCAGGCTGAACAGCCCCAACTCTCTCAGCCTTTTCTCATAGCAGAGATGTTCCAGCCCTCTGATAATTTTTGTGGCCTCCTCTGGCCCCGCTCCAACAGGTCCATGTCTTTGCTGTGCTGAGGGCTCCAGAGCTGGATGCAGTACTCCAAGTGAGGTGTCACCAGAGCAGAGTAGAGGGGCAGAATCACCTCCTTCGACCTGCCAGCGTGCTTCTCTTCATGCAGTCCAGGATATATCTGGCCTTCTAGTCTGCGAGCGCACTTTGTTGGCTCATGTCCAGCTGTTCATCCATCAGTACCCCCAAGTCCTTCTTGGCAGGGCTCCTCTCAATCCCTTCATCCCTCAGCCTCTCTTGATAGGGTCAGGGGTTGCCCTGATCCAGGTGCAGGACCTTGCACTTGGTCTTGTTGAACCTCATGAGGTTCACACAGGCCCGCTTTTCCACTTCTCAAGCTTGTCCAGGTCCCTCTGGATGACATCCCATCCCTCAGGTGTGTCAACTGCACCACTCAGCTTAGTGTCATCTGCAAATTTGCTGAAGGTGCACTCAATCTCACTAAGTCATTGATGAAGATATTAAACAGTACTGGTCCCCATACAGACCCCTGAGGGACACCACTTTCACTGATCTCCATCTGGACATTGAGCCATTGACCACTACCCTCTGGATGCAACCATCCAACCAATTCCTCATCCACTGAACAGTCTACCCATCAAATCCATATCTCTCCAATTTGGAGAGAAGCATGTTGTAGGGAACAGTATTGAAGGCCTTACAGAAGTCCATATAGATGACAATTGTGGCTCTTCTCTTGTCCACTGATGTGGTCACTCCATCTTAGTAGGCTACTAGGTTGGTCAGGCAGGACTTGCCCTTGGTGAAGCCATGCCAGCTGTCTCAAATTACCTCCCTGTTCTCCATATGCCTTAGTATAGTTTCTAGGGGGTTCTGTTCCATGATCTTCCCAGGCACAGAGAGAAGAGACTCCCTGTCAGGACTGGAATGTCACAGCACGCCATGATGTCACCAAAGTACTCCTTGTGCTTCTCTGCATCAGGACTTCCCCTCATTCTAGTGACAGAAACTTTGCCTCTATTTCACACACCACAAAAAATGTCTTCAAAACAGCAGCTTTCAGGTTCCACAAGGCTGGATCAACAAAGGCTGAGTTTAGTGCGGACTTAGGGCAAAGGGAGTCTGTCAGATGAAGTTTGGGCTCATGGTCTCTCCCTGGCTCTTCTGTTCAAGCTGTGTGCTTTAAAGGGGTAAGACTTGAAGGAACTGTTAGTGAACATAAAGTCACATAGTCCCACTAGAGCACTCCCAGACTCCAGAGATCTGGAGCTGGCAAGGGATTGGGCTCTTGCTCTGTACCCAGGGCTCCACCTTGCGTGCCCCCATTTATACAGGAAAGCCAGTCCCATTCTGGCCCATGGATGCCATTAATTTCACCACCTGGAGCTGTCTTCTCCTGGGGACATGTGTGGTACCAGCTGCGAGATTTGCCAGACAAAGCAGCATGGATTATACTCAACTCTGTCCCTCTCCAAACACCTAGTGAGTCCCAGATGTTTCCCAGAGACCATGAGAAGCTCTGCCTGCCCTTGTTCCCCCTCCAGTCACCAGAGACTTTGTCTAAATTAGTGTCTGTAAATAATAATCTGGGTGATTTACAGGCATAATTTCCATATACAAAGGCTTATGGCAGATCAACAGCACCCAGCACACACCACAATCTTGAGACAGTTTTAAAAAGGAGTGTGTTGCCTCCTTGACAGACTCAAACTTTTCCTCTAGATGATTAAAAAAAATAAGTGCCTCCCTCTGAGAAGAGTTCTGATCTCCTACATCCTGTCAGCAGAACACAGCATCGAGCCATCCACATGGCAGTGGAGCTGTGCTCATTAAAATCTTTCGAAACAATGGCATTGCACCTGTCATACCCAGCCTCAAGGTACCCCTACTCAGGATGCTAAGACATTTTTCTCAAAGAATAGCAGATGCTTAGTGCATATCCCAAGCTAGAAATATATCATTGCAGCTTGTATATCCACCAAGGCTTTTGAAGTAAGGTTCTAAGAAGCAGGCTCCTGATTCTCAGCCAGCTTCAGACACTCACTGTTCAATGACTCCAGCCAGATCATTTACTACTCTTCCCTCAGTGTCCTTTTTTTTTTGGTGAAAATGTACTGGTGATCTGTTTATCTCATTATTGTTAATTGTAATTAGATTGTATACAGACACCTTTGAAGCTGATCTGATAAACTTCATAGTCTGTAAGTGGGTTAGCTCAGGGTCTCTGTAAGCAATGTTTGGAAATATTTCTGCTCTTCATTTCCTGGGCTTATGTCAATTTTCTGTCATTAGTTTTATTTTTAAATTGCGGTTATCTCAAGTAATAAAACCTGGATTCAGATCTGAGCAGTGCTGAGTGTTGCAGTGCTGCACTGGAGCTAATGCTCTGGTACCGGGATATGGCCAGAACATGACATCCCTGATCTGTGTGCAGATTCCCCCTCCATGGAGAGAATGCAGCTTTGGTGTTTGGGTTTAGTTCCATATATAATAAATGAACTCTGGTGGGGCAGATTGGAGAATACAAACAGCAAGACACGCTCGCTTACATGGCTGCATGCATTATGTATGGCTTGACTACACTCATTGCTGTTGTTAATTTGTAGCTAATTACTTGTATTACAGTAATATCAAAAGCCACAAATGAGAATCAGGGCCCTATTGTACTGGAAACCAGATATAAACATAATGAAGAACTGGTCATTAGCGCTTCTATTTCATTTCACTGTATACTCAGAGACCTCACTCAGCAATTCTCTCCCTACCCAGGAGCTTAGAAAAGTTACCAGCGGGTCTGTGCCTGCGGTGATGTGTAGATCCAGGGTGAGAAGAACCAATTACATCATTTCTCCTGTGCCAATCCTCTGCTCACAAGGCAGCTGCCAGCAGCGGTTTAACCCCCACATCGCATTCTGCAGGTCTTGAGAAGATTTCAACATGGCACTTTTCATGCAGACTTTGTTAAATAGCAACTGTCCTTGTGATTTAAACATACCTGCTACTTCTTTTCAGCCTCATAACATACCAATCCCAGCACCATTTGTTATTTAAGATCTCACATTGAGTTCACAGATGACTCAGGTCTGCAGACCATTGGGTAGTGGTTGTAGCTGTAAAAGATGTGTATTTTTCCATGTTTGAAAACAATAAAGTCTCCAGCCCTGGCGCTCTTTCCTATGTCCCTGGAGAATACATTTCTTACAAGTTATCATAAAGCAGTGGGAAAAAGAGGATTGCAGAAAATGCTGCAATTCCCTGTAGCAGCATCCACACAAAGACAAAACACAGTCCCTTTGTCCTGTGTGGAAAGCAAATAGTCCCTTTCCTCCACCTTTCCCCACACTGTGCTTCCTGTTGCAATATCCCAATCCTTAGCTGATTGTCAAACCACTGACTTCTATATCAATTTCCCTTTCATTAACATGAAGATCTAAGAGTTTTCTGAGTGTCTTTGTATAAAAATACATTAACATAAAAGGAAATCCAGGAGGCCTGAGCTCTCTACTGTATTTAACTGCCCTACTTCACTAAAAACCTTTCTGCATCTAATGGCAAAAGGGATGTACCCTGGCCACTGCAGACTGATTTTTAAGAGCTTGTTTTTTGTGTTGCTGAGAAGCAGCATTCAGCACAGCTCTGGCTGGTAGCTAGGTTCATATCTGAGGAAGGGAAGACCTGAGATGGATAAACAAAAGGCAGCAACAATCTATAATGAAAAAATTCTCCTGTGATGCTTGTGACAGACTGCAAATGTGTCAGATAAAACATTTTAGTGATCTATAATAAGGAGTAGGAATTCATGTCCTGAACACAGGACTTTTCTGTCTGCCAAGACAGTCAATTGCAAATGAAAAAATAATGAAAAAATGGAAGGGGGGGAGGGAGGAAAGTTATGGAAAATCAAGTGAATTGTGCTTTCCATAAAAGAAAGTTATATGTGAGCCAGGACTTGGCCAGAATTGCAACATGCATGAATGTGTTTTTCTATATTTAGTTCAACTTATAAATCTATAACTAAAATAATTTATTTTCTACTTCCAGTATTGGGTGTGCAGTTTTCTGCTTGCTGGAATGATCTGTATTTACTCTTCAGTGTTTTGTGCTAGCAGCTGACATACAAATACCTGACATATAAACGGGTCTCTGGGAAATGAAAGACATCCTTTAGTCTGAGATTATCAAATAACTTTTGTCATGTGGACTTTCAATGCATAGCGATGCAATGTTGGGATACCTGCCACAGAAGGACCTTTGTAACATTGTCCTAATTTAATTTTTCTCAAAAAAAGCCACAATATCCTCTGGTGCTAAAATCCCTCTTTGACTCCTGTTCTGAAAGCTTGGCATGTTGTCACCTGGGAGGAAAGTCACATAAAGTCACTATTTCCTCTTTCCTCCTCAGCTCTTTTGCAGACACAGGCAAATCCTGATGTTGCTGCTGTCATCTTTCTTCCATTTCCCCTGCCATGAACTTGCAAGAGGTGAATGAGGATAGATGCCTAGACATTTGCTGTGACTTCTGTTGTTCTCGGCTCCACAAACACTTGCATCTGGCAGCTTTAGCTCTACTGCTGAAACTCAGGGGAACTCTGGTACAGAGCGCTGGTGTCAGGCGTTGTGCAGCATGTCCCCCATCAGGTGGTGGAATAACGAATCTGTTAAAAAGCATACAGCTACACTCAGCAAGGTCTTTTCCTTCAAGGTTCTATAAAAACAGAGCAAAAGCAGTTAGCGTAAGCAGAAAAAGGAACAGAAATGCGCATCAGAAATGGAAAAGTCCCAAAGCAGATATTGTGTAGCCATTACTTAAAGCCTGTTGACTTGGAAGAGGAGCTTAGCATCACCCCCTAAATAAACCAAGTGCATGACAGCATGCTCTGAATGCAAGAATTCCTCAGAAGCTGAAGCATGTTAACTGTGAACTAGACCTATAGCAAACAACTGCACAACTAAGACCCAGCTCTGTTTACAGCCATGTGACAGCATTGGTGTCTGTAAGGTGGGAGTGAGGGTGCGGAGCAGGGTTCGGGGAGACCTATTTTGTTAGTGTGACAAGTACTAGAGGAGAAAGAAACAGGCTGTGTACAGCACAGACTGCGCAGGAGGGGTCTGTGATTGCAATTGAAAGACCAGGCGGCGCAGCTAGAAGAAGTAAACAAGGAATTGATCAGTTATTGCTGCATTACAAATGCAGTCATGGTTTCTTGCATGCAAGCTTCCAGGGTATGATCAAAGTCCATTATCAATTTACAGTGTTAGTCTATGAAGCTGTAATCCAAAGTAAAGCTCTTTGCACCTCCCTAGAGCAGCAGAGTTTAGGTGGGAACAAGAGTCTGCCAGCAGGAGCTCCGTGCAGGATCAAAACCTGAGCTTCTTTCTGCATTTCCTGGCTATGTGATGCATTTTCATGGGGTTATGAGGATGGTCTCCTGTGATTTCACACTGCCCTTTTTCCCAGAAACCAGATCACTAGTCTCCGCTGTCTTTTTTTTGCTTCTCTTACTCTAATGAGTGCGCATTATAAACAGAGGTGTACAGCATAATAGAACCCCCTGGACGTATTTGTAAATAAAAGGCTTTTAGAAACCTTTTATAGGGAAGTTCTATAGACATTAATAGATAGTGAACACTTTTCTATAGACATTGTTTTTCCAATAGTCTATACAATTCAATAGCGAATTACATTCCTGCTATCAAATCCCAAAGGATGATTCAGAAAACCATTAGAAAGGATCTAATTCTCTGTAATTTTCTGCAGTAATTAAGATAAAAGCCTTTCAGGGTCTCCTCTATTACAATGCATGGGATTTTTCCACAGGAAAATAGAGGATCAGTTTAAATTCTCCTTGGTTACTCAGGCAAAGTAAAGCCAGTAAATTCTGGAGGTTTCTACAGATAAAATTTCCTGTCATTTCTGTGGGGAATTTACTTAATTTCAGGAGACAGTGAGGGCCAAGGATTAGGCTCCCTGTTTGTGATTTTTATAACAGGACATCAAATTCCACCTTCTGCTAGAGCCAAACAATTTCAGTGATTTTGCTGCTTCTTCCCCCTAGGCTGGCAGGGAACGTGTGCCTCATGGAGGCATTGCACACAGCAGCAGGTCCCACTCTGTTAACACATGGAGGCTCGCTGTTGCAGTGAACTCAGAGCTCTGGGAACCACGGCATGTCTGGAGAGCTGCAGAGTGCTAATTGAAACACCACTAGTGTTTTTCCCATCGTGTGCTTGGAAAGCTGTCTGAGGGCCAACTCAGCTCTGTGCCTACCTATATCTTGTCCAGGAAGCAGAGACGATGTTTCTCAAATGTTGTGCTGAGCTCCTGTGAAACACGAATATTTCTTTGCCCCTTGTCTCCACGTTTGCTGCTGCAGAAGAGGCACTAATGACCTCTGCAGGGAACCCACTGCGGAGCAGTGGGAAGAGGTCACACATATGAGAGAAGAATGGGTCATAAAAGCTATGGTGACATATCGCAGAGCTTAAAGGCAAAAATCACTCCTGTACCATGCTTTGTTGGAGCTACCCTGGTGAGGCTGTGACCTATACTTTGGACTACATAAAGCTGAGGGTCAGGTCTCTGTGAAATCCTGACCTTGCTGACAACAAGAAGAGCTTTTTTTTCTCACTTCCCTGGGCTTCTGGTATAAGAGATTTGTCCATAGCCCTGTCATGAGCCCACTCCAGGTAGTGCCCTCTCTGGCCATCCTAATGGTTCCTCCTCCAGCCTCCTCCATTCCACCCTTCTCCTTCACCAGTCTTTGAGGCTGACAGCAAACTGCTCATCATAAAATGACAACAGGAATAGCTTCTACTGTGTGACATTTCTCATTGCCAGACCTCTTCAGAGCCAAATGTTTTAATATCATTGGCCTTTTACATGCAGCTTATAGCCTGCTCTTCCTTGGAGAAGCCAGAGCCAAAGCTGGGTACAGAATATAGCACTTTGGATTTAGATGTCTTCACTGATTCTTGTATCTGTATCTTTTCCAGTCTCATTATCTGCCTCCCAGACACCGTGTGAAAGGAAGCTCTTTCTATTTCCAGGGGCTGCAGACGGCAGACCCATCTGACAGTACAAGAATGTCATTAGGGGCTAAGAGTGCTGTGAGAAGCCATCCCTTGTCTTAGCGAAGAATGGAAGCCTGTTGAAAATGGCTTATCAAAGATGTTCATCACCTCTGCTTCCCAGGGGTGTTTCGGAAGTGTCGAATACACTCATCAGTAACAAGACTTCCTGCTGAAATTACTGCATCAATTAGCCACATGAAGAATGTTCTTCTGCTCTCTCCACTGCAAAGAGAACCTTCCTCTCAGTGCATGGTGCCCTCTTCATCTTTATTCCAGAGTGATTTATTTCATCTCGTCATGCATTGCAAAATTTCCTGTCCTAGTGTTGATACCAATGACCTATTTTGCCTCCATGTACCAAAGTGTGACTTTGATTACATCATTGTCCCAGCCACTCTATATCCCAGCCACTTAGCAGCAAACTTTTAGTAGGTTGCAATGAGTTTAGAAGAAAATGCCTTACAAAGCTAAATTTTCACTCCAACATGTCAATGCCAGTACTATACAAGCAAGTAAACAATAAATTTTCACAGCACCACTACAGAATGTCATTGTAATACTCCAGAGACCAAAGAAGAACAAAGCACTCTCTGAATTAGCTGTTTCTGCTTTTATTAATTTTAATGGCTTTTGCTTGATGCTTTATGAAATTACCATAACTCATGAATGGTGCTCCTTCTTCATTTTACACTGTGAGGGTGGGGGAAAGGACATGACTCACAGGTTTTTCATTTTACTCCGGACTAAAGTGTTCTGTGACCCTTAGGCAAGCCACCACACTGTGCGTGCCTGTTTCCCCACTTGTCAAGCGGAAACATTATCTGCTGTGCAGGTGAGTTGAGTGCTGCTGACCCCAATTCATCAAGTCCCTTAACAGTCTGCCTACCTATGAGCTCTTGTGGAAGTCCTTTGGGGAACCTTGCTGTAGCTGTTGACCACAGTGGACTTTCTGATGCTCTGAACCCCCCTGCTATACTGGAGGATTCAGAGCATCAGAAAGTCCACCGTGGCCAACAACCACCACTAATAATTTCTTCTCTACATTCATTTTGACTAGGAGTTTGCACACGGATGTGGGTTCCCATTTCACAATAAATATTTTTCCATGTTCAGAGTGACAGAAGTCAGCCTGCACCAGTGTGCTTCTTCCAGAGTTTCCAGGGGGCTGTTTTTAGCCAGCTACACAAATATCCATTCAGCTGTAGCCAAACCATCATAAATAATTTCCTGCTATTTTTACAGACAGGTGTTTTGTTCCCATGTAACAGTGAGTCCTTACATGTTCAAAAGCCCGCTGCTCAATGGTGATGTTTGCCTCTGTGCACAGTGTAAGCATACAAGAGCTACCACAGTACTTTTTGGTGAGATTTTTGCTGCACGTAAGTCTTTCAGCAGCCCCTATACATGAATGAATTTCATTCACACAAAAAACTGATTTCAAGATTTTGAGCTGAAAAAGAACTGTGTAAGTGATTAGGGTTATTTTCAATTAACAATATTTAATTCCAAGCACACCATGAATCACATTTTTCTTCTCTCTTTATAGCCAATGTATTAATCCTTTGAAACAAAAATGGCTGCATTTTAATGAGAGTTTAAAAGGGTGAAAGTTCTGCTCTAGTACACTGAGCATAATAGATTATTTTTGTGATATATATCTTCCATCCACTCACTTTAATTTTCAGAATAATATCTGGAGAGCTGCCTGTTTTATCTCTGGTCCTTCCTCATTCACTTCACATAGCTTTGGGTGTGTGTATCACAGTTAATTTGAAGTTGATATTTGTTATTCCTTAAGGGCAATATGTTACACTAACACCAAAAAGATTACAGTGTTCTCCTCTCCAGGTTGGCTTGCACAACGTATCTCAGAGAAGTATTCATTTTAATTGTGTTTTTCCACATTACTTTCTGGCACTAGACCATAAAGAATCCCTTGATAGATGAAGTCCTCAGCTAACGACATGGTGCATTTGTACGGGAAAGCCTTCCACTGCCTGGCACAGATCCCATGCAGGTCTGCAGTGCGTTGGCCCATGTCTGTCCTCCTTCAGTGGTGGCTCAAGTCATGTGATGTGGTTTGGGGGGGGAAGGAATAACCTTGTCCACCAGTGAAACACGGGAAAGCAGCAGAGAATGCTAGCAGTGAAGGTAGGAGAGAAGCTGCAAACTGAGAAGGAAATTTCCTATCCCATTCATGCAAGACGCCAAGCCTGATACCTTGTCCATGTGCCTTGTCTGCATGTGGTTGTACACACTTCCTCTGCAGTGCGATTTTGTCCATCTCATAGCCTGGGTCTCTGTTGCTTTAGCTGCTGTTCAGGCCAAGAGCATGGGGAATAACGAGGTGTCTAACAATACCTCTGTGTGCCCTTTTCTCCCATTGTGCTTTGCTCTAGAGCTCAGAAGCCCAAGTAGGTGCTCATGTTGCAGATGTGCAGGGGTGGAGGTGCCTATGGAGGAGGTACTTCCAAAAACTTGTTTTGGCATACATGGTCAGAGTAGGAGAAAGCCACAAGAAACAGGTCCACTGTGCTGTTTGTGTCCTGCAGACAGACCAGATGACAGACAATAAACATGAATAAATGGATGCAGAACATCACAAAACTCTCTGGTACAGGAGAATGCACACTGGAGGCTGGTAGCTGTTGCCTGAGAAATAGCAAATAATCTAATCTGTCAGTCCTAGTTGCTAGCTCCTAAACTTCTAGCTAAGTGCAAGATTTCAATATGATCAAGGTCAGCATCCCAGCCCACTCACCAGCCTGAATTTCATAAAGTTTGGGATACATGGGACCTTCCTACAGCATTCATTCATTCTCCTGCACTTTTTCACTATGTGCAGTTTAGAGGAAATCGAAAGTGAGACAGGAGTCCTGAAAGTGCATCAGGAGTAACTACAGAGCAACGGCTAGCTGATATGTTCCAGAAGACATCCCAGAGCTGAGAAATTGCCTCCTTTCATCTGAGAAAATGATGAGGAAAGAAGTCTGCAGGACTGCTTCCCAATCTATTTGCCAAGGAGGAACGCTACTGCTTACAAAGGACCTTGGAAGGTCCCCATGGTTTCATCTTGTCACACTTGTGACTAAAACAACGGTATGTATACATGTTTGATTAAACACAATAGGCTTGCTTGCCTGTCTCCATTATCACATCAGATGTGGACAACGGCATGTCCTGAATGTGGGCATTATGTTCTGTAACCAGATGTCACCAACACGTTCCCTTCCTCCACCATGTACTTGTCAAGTGGTTATACCCTGAAATAAGGGCAGGGCAGGGAAGCTGTCTCAGACTTAGGACATCTTTTTCATAGCGCAGAGATGCTTTTGTACAGCTACAACAAAAGATCTGCTAAAACAAACATGAGCTTCAACATCAGGAAATCCATTGGAGCAGGTTTAGATACCTCAGCAACTTAGCTGTAAATTGTACTTTGTTTTTATGGTTTGCATTAGATTAATGTATGGCAGCTAGACTGTATGGATGCAGGAAATAAAAGGAGTTTCTCATCCACAGAACTCTGAACTGAAGTAGATGAAGCAGGTGGATGAAATTAGACAGTGGCTGTGAGCCCAGTGTGACAGCAATTCAGCGCAGTTGTTTGTGTTTTCCACTGATGTATAGACAGCTACAATCTGACTTCAAACAGTATCCTGAGCTGGGCAAAACTGGCTGCTTGTTTTTGGGAAAAGGGAGATTTGAGGAAGCCTGTATAATGTTACTCCAAGGTTTAAAGAAAGAACCTACCTTTATGCAGTATATCAAACTGAATGAACTGGCCATCTCTCAAGTTCCTTTGATTACTCCAGTCAGGGCATGTCAACAACATGTTGCTAGAGGAGAAGAAAATTAAGACTTTCAGTATGCAGAAGAAAGATATTAACAGCTGCTCATGGAAGAGCAAAATAGAGTCACAAGAACAGTTTGCAAAATGTTATGGATAAAAACTGCAATAAATCATACCTTCAGCCAGGCCAGCCCAGGTATATTAGAAGCAAAAGTCATTGAGACACCCACTGCATTGCGTGTAACAGGCAAGCAGAGGTGGGCAGATCCATAGTGCAGTGGTGTTATGGAGATGGATAGATGGCTGGCTGGCAAACATTTTGGCTGTAGTACACAGTGGCGGGTGACTATAGTACTGTCTGATCTGTGTATCCCTATCTATCTACGCTTTCCACAGGTAATTTAGCTCCTGACTCCTTGAGCTGTTCTTCCTTTCTCAGTTCTGCTCAGTCATTGTTAATGGACTGTGACTTTTTAGTTTGCTTTGTTTTAAGTATATTTACTCAGTTTCCAGCAGGAAGGCTGTAATAGAAACTGTGCCTTGCAGCATGTTGGGGAGTCGATGCTGATGACTGTGTATTAAAGCCAAAAGTTTGGTCAGCCAGTCAGTTGTCTGTCCATCTCTGTAACACCAGCACAATTTACTGTAAAATTTGGGTAGCTGTCAACAGTTTTCCCCACATAGCCCCCTACAATGAAGATGCTGGGGTAAGTTAAATCTCATTTTCTTGCTGGCAGGTTTCTCTAACTATATCAGCTTGCCTTTTCTAACAAACCTACATTGTGTTGGGACATTCCACTGCAGTGTGACTTCCTCAAGCAGATCTGTGTGAGCCCGCCAATGTAAAGACATTTCAAAAAGTTGCTTGTCTGTCTGCTTGGGGGTCCTCCACCCCAGAAGGGAACACAGTCAGCAACTATGCACTCTCCGGCGAAAGCAGAGGGTGAAAAGAGGCCTCCAAATTTAAAATACACTTTTGTGTGTGTAAATCCTTGCAGATGCAAGAATTTGTACCTGCTCAGTTACCAAAGTTAAGGATGGGATGGAACTGTAGCTATAATGATGAGTCAGACAATGACAACACAAGAGCACCTGCCAATTTTATTCATACCCAGGAGCCATCAGATGTTCTGTAGTTATATGTGAGGTAAGAGCATGAGGTAAGTGGACACATCCTGCATCAACAATCTGCTGAAATTTTTAGTCCACTTTGGATTACAGATGAATGTACGGTCTCTTGCATTACTAGTGACACCATAAAATCACATCCTTCCTTCCTTTAGATTTGCAGGTGAGCACAATCCCCTCCTAGACTGATTCGTGGCAGTGTCTCCCTGCTTCTCTGCTGGGTCAGGTCCTCCTGCAATTTCCTTTCTCTGCCACATCCACTTACCCTGGCTGCAATCGCTCAGGAAGCAGCTGATGTCACTTGTGTCCAGATCAACTCAGGACAGGAGCGAAGCAGTAGACAGGAAAGGACAATGCTACCAGTGCTAGTACACTTATTTGTAATGATGGCTGGATTCTCATGGCTCATTTAGACAGAAGCAAATGAAAATTGATTTGCTAATGGCAATTAACCCTTAGGCATAACAGAGAGCTTGCAAAACTTGATCCTGTTACCACTCTGAGAGATTTTAGGTGCAATTTTCACTGGTTTCAATAGAATTTCTCTGGATTTAGCAAGGAATATCAGTCCTTGCTTTCAGCATGCTGTTTAAAATATACATGAGATTTCTCCTCTCCACTGTGGCAGAGCAAAAGCCATTCTCACAGCTCTAGCTGGAGAGGCTTTGCGGCAAAATGCATGCCAGTGTGTTACCTCAACTGACCGATTTCTTTACTGCACAGATGAGCAAACCAGGAGTCATCAACTTCAGCTCATCACAGGAATCAGAGCACCTGTCCCCTTGCACTCTGTGCTCTGCACAACATGAAAGAAAAAGCAAGTAGATCAGTGCTTGTGAAACAGAGGAGCTAAGTGTAGCACTGAAACAGTCTTGCAACAGTCCTGGCCTGGCCTGGCCTGGCCTGACCGCTCCCTGCTGACCCAAATTTGCACCTCTGCCAATTCAGGTAATGAGCATCAGTTCAGTGCTGCTACTCTCTCCTGCCTAACAACTGCCCTAAGAGCAGAGGTGGCTGGCTCTTAATGAACGGATAGGAGGTTTTATTACTTTAATGGGGTGAAAAAGAAAGACAAGACTTCAGAGCATCACTTCCCGACTGCATTTCAGCATATCAAGCATTTAGCAGCCATACTGGTTCCCACACTCAACCCAGTACTGCTGCTGGTTCCTATTCACTTACTGCAATGAATTCCCTTGGTTGTACAAGGCACTGAGACTTTGCTTCGTGTGCCAGCAATGAATATACAGTTTCATTCTTTAGCCATTATCTTCTTCATAAAGCCAGATCAATTCCCTATTCTGGTTCTTAGCATGGGCCTCAGAAACAGTTGCACTGATAAAACCAGGTGGGTAGGTGGGGTGCGATGTAGGGCATGACAATTCCCTAAATCGTTTCCTTTGCCACATCTTCAGAGCACGAAACCCTGCCACATAATGAGATCTCAAAGCATTGAGTTCACCTGTACACAGAAGCCTAGCACAAGAACAATATGCGGTTTTAAAAGTCTGATTTGTTCTTAAATAGTGCTCGTGTCAGCAATGTTTTATGCTAGCACACAAGAGCTGGTTATGAATTCCAATCTTACTGTGTCAGATGCTGTGCCAAAAAAAAAAAAAAAAGGATCTCTGCCTTAGAGAGCTTTCACATGAGCAGAAGTCTGTGAAGAAACACAGAAACAAGGCACTATTGGTCACTATGGCAGATGGAGAGTCCAGCACCCACATTCACCCAGCATCACATTCCTCTTGATGCTGCAGGAAAGGAGACTTTCACAGAAGTGAAAATCACAAGTTTATTTTCTTTTCCTCCCTTTGTGTGGAAGGCCTGTAGAAATCTCAGGTTTGTATCATCTGTCACAGGCTGATTGGCATGGTTTCAGTGGACCCTGCAACCTATTTAAACCTTTTGTTGTGAGACTCAAAGCAACAGTGACATGGTAGGCATTTTCCTGTAGTCTGAATGTATTTGAATCTGATTATCCTTGACCAGGCTGCATAACTCCACAGACATTTTTCTCATCTCTTCTCAACGCCGAATACAGAAAGCTACAGAAACAGAACCAGGCTTTGGCCACGGCCAGAGAAAACACACACATACACACAGAGTGAAGGACCTATGAAGTTTTCCAGTCTCAAAAGGCCAATATTTGTCTTGCCATATTTCTAACTGTGATGAAATGCTTCACTTTTATTGTAGAGCGGAAGTAAATCTTGGGATTATGGGCACTAATGATGTATTTATTCACAGGTCTATCACCCATAACTAAAATATAACCTTTCCTTGTACTACAAACTTCATAGCAAAACTCTGTTCCTGCTGCAAACTAATTCAGCCCAACAGTTTCCTGCTCCAAACAAAATGTGTATTTTGACATATTGGAGACATAGCTGTAGTGTCACTAATGTCACTCAGCTAAAGCTCTCAGTAGGCTCTGGTGCTTCAGCCAGATGCCAAAATGGGGGTTTAAAAGACTAACTTTAAGCAGAGACACTTGGAAAGGTTGCCTGGCAAAGTTAAAATGTTATTTAGGGGAGGACACCAGTACACTTTGGAGCTGATCTAACAACTGCTGAAGAATCAAGGTAAATCCATTCATTGGCTCCACTCTGGCATGGATGGGTTCTCATGAGGCAGAACCCAGGATGAAGTAACAGAGTGCTGTTATGATTGACGGAGCATAACAGAAGGGGATAAATAGGGCTCCTGGCAAAGCACTGCAGGCAGGATGTAGATGAGACTAGGGTTCATTGCAGAAGAAAACTGGTGTCTAACTGATAGCCTTGAGCAATGTAGCAGACATCTCCTATGGCCTCATGGTCAAGTGGTTTCACAGGACTCTTCCCTGCTCTGGGTCTTTGCCCTTGTTCTGGTAACGATGTAGTGCATGAGCTCAGGAACTGCTAGCCAGTGAGATGTTGAAAGGCAGTCTGCAAGGTGGTAAGCTGCAGAGTGAAGGTGGAAAACCATTCTTGATTAACTGCAGGTGGAAGTGCTGGCAACCCAAAAGCAGGGTGTCTCCCTCTGGGCAACCCTGAAGCATTTTATGAAACCAAATAAAAGGACATTCATACTTGGATACTTACTTAAATCATCTAAATTTCAAGAGGTGTTGCTCCCATGGACAGTCAGAGAGTAATAGATTTAAGAAGGTACATGTGAGTACATCTTGGGGGCGCAGAAATGCCCAGGCTCAGAGACAGGCTATGGTGAAGTGAATATATGGTGAAATATATGGTGAATTCAGCACGGAAGCATCGATATTTCAGTCCCTCGACCATCAAGAAGGCTCCTGGTTCTCTTTCCAACTGATTAGGCAATGAGGTGAAATACTGGGCTCAAGGGTAGCTGTTATTCACAGCTATATCTTGTGTATCTTCGCATTCAGAAGAAATTTTATTGATCTGTCAAAAGAAACCGGTCCAGATAAATTTGAGAGCTGTGTGGGAGGATGCAGCCGTGAAGCACACAGCAACAAGACCCCCAGTGCAGCAGCTGGCCTAAGAAAATGACAAATGGGGAGTTGACTACTGGGACAGCTGGATAGGATCCCCGCTTTGTTCACTGCATCAGGACCCATACCAATCATGCTGCAATACTGGCTCTAGAGATTTAATTTGGGGAATTTCCCCCACTCATCTGACCTAATGAGATATAGCAATGTCTGTGTGCTGCTTCAGCAGCTGCTTCGTTAGTAGAGGTGCCCATTTCCCAGGTGGGCATGTGATTTCCCATTTCCCTGGGTTGGAAAAACAATGTAATTATACACTGACTTCAAACCTACTCTGTTTTAGGGAGAGGCAGTGTCTGATACACATAATTCATAAATGGACATCACATTGCCATTGCATAGGAAACACTATCAATTTGTCCTCTGTACGAATTTTTTCTCCAGCATTTTCACAGTCACTTCCATTTTTTTCATATAGTTAAAGCTCAGAATGAATCAATGCTAGCACGAACTATGCAAAAAAAGGTATCTCCTGTAGAAATGAAGAGATAAGTTCTCATCTAGCTTCCTAACTGCTATGCAAAGAGAGAGACTAATTGCTCTGGTGACCACAGGAACATAACTATAATCTGTCAACAGATTTTCACTTTTATGCAGGTATTTTTTTTCATTTAGTTTTCATTTTCTGTTCACTTTTTCATTTACTCTCCTTGTACCTGACTGTGATTTTGTACAGTGGACATCTCATACTTAAAACATAAATCCGTGATTTTACTGCAAAACTATGCAGAACTCTTCTTTCTACAGCTCACCCATTAAAATTTCACAGATGGGAAATTCAAGCACTAGACTCATGCAGACCTGAGCTATAAACAAGCCCTCCGGATTGGAAAGGCCCCGATTTTCACAGACTCTTTACTCAGAAAGGCTCTGGGCTTAAAATGCCCATAGCTGAGAAATGGAAATCCGGTTGTAAGTTGCTGCTTGGAGATATGCCAGCTCTGTTGTGCTTTGCTTCCATTTTTCTGGGCTAGAGGATCATTGACACCAGGAAGCCTTGAAGTTGGATCAAGAGCTCACTTCAGCACTTCACTGCAGCCTGCTGCTCATGTGAAAGGGTACTGTGTTTTAGGGATGTACAGTACAAATCCTAGGCAAATATCAGAGTACCCTTTTTCACAATCAGGTCCCATTCAAGATGGCAGGGTGATGGTGTGATCCCACGACTCATACTCCTCTTTCGAAATTCTGCTTGCATCCCAGCCAAGATCATTTCCTTCCCTACTCCCTCAGGGCAGCCCACACTGCTTCTCTTACCTCCAGAAAGCAGAGTATGTCCACTTCCCAGCAGCACCCCACACTCCTGCCCCATATGCACATGCCAGGATGTTCTGATTGCCTCCTTCATTAAGAAACAGTGGAAGTTTCCTCCCTGTGCCCTAAAAACAGTGAGTCCCTGCTCGTCTCACAGGTTGCCATAATATTGAGTAGCATCAGTCCCACTGGCTGTGTGGGTGACAGAGCTCTGCAGACATCCCCTAAGGCCTTTCCTGCTGTCCCCTCTATGTTAATATATCTGGACTCCTCTAGCTCTAAGTGGATCATTTCCTCTCTCATTTGTCTCATCTCACAGAACCCTGGAGGTCTGCTCACATTTATTTTAGGCTCTGGTGAAGTCAATTTCCCTGTTTCAGTTTGATTCACCTTAATTCCCAGACAATTATGTTTCCCCTTCTTAGGGAGGCCAATTCTTGGATTAAATCAAACCAACCTGTTCTTGCTGGTATTATTTTTGTTATTAGCATTTGTTTGTCATTCGCTGGGATGCTGGATAGCCTGCCTCCATCAGTAAACTGATAAACGACTGAAACGGTACCCTAACTAGGTAAACAAAAATGCTGTGAGGACAGATGCCTGTGCAGCTCAGGTCTGGATTGCAGGCTCCCACAGAGCTTGAGCTGGAGGATGGATTTCAAGCATCAGCGAAGCCAACAGCTCTTCAAGCAGGGAGCAGTGTGGCCAAGGGATGTTTGCTCTGGCAGGTAAGGAGGACTTGGAAAGCCACTGAGGGTAGTTCCCCTGGGACTGCAGGGTGGTACTGAGACACACTTCACAGAGAGTACAATTTGAGGCCTCCCGAGTGAAAAAAACCCTTGCTGTCTCCTGCCTAATCTGGTTCCTTTGACAACCCAACATAGCAACTCATTTAGTGAATTTCCAGACCATTCCCATAGCCCCACAGCAGTGGAAACCCAGAGGGTTTCTCCTTTGCAGAGCTCAGCTTCTAGCCTTTTGTCATTCCCTACATGGCACTGGAAGTGCTTTGCTACCAGTAGCAATTGGGTAATGGGAACTGCACACTGCTGTAAAGCCTTGGAGAAGGGCACGTGCTTGTGAGTGTGGAATTGCCTAGGAGCAGGCAGTCAGCACAGGCCAGCACAACCTTCTCTAACCTTCTCTCCCTGCTTTCCGTGCACAGGCTGAGCCCTTTGGACAGAAGTTCACTAGATGCGGGTCCAAGGAATGGTAGATCAAAAGGGAGACACGAACATGTTCCCAGGGCTGCTACGGAGCAATTGGAGGGAGGGTGCATCTTTAATCCATTCTCCATTTGCATTGAAGTCAACGCAAGTCGAATAGACACAGACATTATCCCTCACCCTCTAAGATACATCTCTAGGATCCATGGACTGGGCTGACAAGGACATTACAAGGCTTATTTATCTGTGGGGGGTAACACACTTTGCTCCCCCAGGTGGAAAGCACAGCTGAGACCCTGAAGACAGAAATCTGAGCAGAATATTATTCCCTGCATCCAACTGTAATTGAAACAGCAAGGGAGAACCACTCCCTCCCCCTCCTCATGCTTCAGGACAGGGATTATGGTGTCTAAGGAACCATGAAGGAGAAACTCTCTCGACAGTATTTCTAGTCTTCTCTGCAGCCTGTTTTTTCCACTGTCCTGACAAGTGTAAATCAATTTTGGGTGTAAATCTGGACCTAGTACATCTGTCATGTCTGTGTGGCAGTGTTGGCTACGCTGTTTGTAAATCCACTGAGAATAATGTATTTGTGCTATGGGATGACATCCCATAATGAGATTGTGATATTCCATAGCTCAAGATTTGCTATTTGTGACAAAGACAGATTTCATGAACAGCAAAGCTGCTGGGAGACCTGCTGGACTTAAGGGACATTCATAAGCTGGGGATCCTTCTGACTTACACAGCCATAACTCAGATACTGGGAAGACAGTTTCCAGCGCTTTTTAGACCAATCACTAAATACCATTAGCTACGTATCTGGCCATATATTTGCATTCAAAACACCACACAGCACAAAATAGCTAAATACAGAAAAGCACAGTCAAGAACTGCCTATATTTACAAGTGAGCCTATCATATTGATCCAACTACACTTAATATAGCAAGTACAATAGTAATAAAATTCATTTCCATGTCTAGAACAACTCCATTTATTCTCCTCAGAGATTTAGAAAATTAATCCTTTTTATAATGAAATTCTGGTGTTTTTCTTTGCTCCCAGTTGTAGTTTATTTATGGAAAGCTTAAAAAAATGTCTTCATCTTTATTTGTGGAAATACACTTATGCCACATCCTTCCCTTCTGTGCTGTGAGCAGTAGCTGTATATGTGTGTATTTATGCATACGTGCAAGTTTGCATGTAAATTCATGCCATTCTAACCCTCTTTGTCAGTAAAACAACTTACACCTAACCTGTTCCCTCTATCTCATTGGGTATGAATCAGTCTAGACTTTGTAAAGTATGTGAATTAATACATTTACCTCATATTATAAAAGCAGCCTCAGAAATGCTATCTTGTTCAAAGCCAGAAGTAAGAGGAAAATTGTTAAAACATAGCCCCTGTACAGAGTCAAGAGGAACTGGGAACTCAGCCTAAGCTCAGTCTGAGACCAGCTGTCTTGTCTTTATTTAAATGCACAGTCCTTTGAACTTACTATTTTATCCTACTACTTGTTCTTCAGTTGCATCAACCATGTATAAACATAGAAAAGTTTCATGTAAGTTAATAAAACAAAAGAGAACGTACATATATATATACGGCACAACGCAAACTCCAAATCCCACACATCCCAGGGCAAGGGAAGTGCGTGGAGCAATGGCTAGGTTACTGGAAGCTGAAGGCCTTCTTACTCATCTGAGCTGGAAGCTGAGTTAAAGTCAGTATACAGCTAATGCCACCTGCTCTACCGGGGAATTGTACTCAGTGACTCGGGCCTGCTCCTAGCCCTAATTTCCCACAGCTGGATCACAGACATCCCACTTTACAGGTGGGTAAAAATATGAAAAAGCAACGTAAAGCAATCTGTTTGTGGTCATACAACATGTCAGTGACAATGCAGAACAGGTCTCAGTGTCTCTCAAGCCTGTCCTATCAGTCCCTGCAGGTGAAGCTGCATCCACTACACGTATGCTGGGTACTGTGTATTCACATGTCTAAGCAAATGTATTTCTGTCATTTATTTGCTCTGCTGCCCACCTCCACATGTCTCCTAGCTTAACAGCTGATTGGGGCTGCAGCTGGGTGAGACAGATGCTTACACATGAATCAGTGCATCTTCGAAAGCTGCCACCTCCCAGGACTGTCCTGCAGATATGGACATCCAGGGCCAAATCCTGGACTGGGAGGAGTGGACAGGGTTTCCCTGACATCAGCAGTGCTGTGTCTCCTGAGCCACAGTGTGTGCTTGGCTCACTCTGTATGGCCTGAATCAGGCAAAGGGCTTATAAAGTGGCGTAAAAGAAACATTGATGGGGTTTAACATAATAGGTAGAATCAGGCCACTAAAGCTGACCATTTAAATCCAGCAGGTCACTGATTCTTTTGTGTTGATCTGAACTGGCATAATCAAAACCTGGCTGGGTTCCACTTGCAGTTTCTCCATCACACATTACTCACCATCTGAATTTCCCTACATTCAGAGAACACTCCCACCCCCTCCTGCCCTGCTCTGTGAAGGAATAGTTAGTTTGAATAATAAGATCCTTTTTTAACAACATTCTCTCAGAAATCCCAAGTGCCAGAGAGTGCACATCAGCATGTACAATCTCAGCCATTCACAGGCACACATCGGTGATTTCTCACATTGCTGATATGTCAATGCTGTTTATGAATTAATACTTAGATATATTTGTGCCCTTTAAAAAACCGTAGCATAGTGTGTCTGCAGTGACAGCCCTGAGTAACTGCAGAAGTTCTACTCCAGAGGTACTATGGCCAAGGGGTGAGCTTGCCTGTAAACAAGAGGCTTGTACAGCCCATGGGCACAGTTTCTAGCCAGTGTTTGCACGAGAAGTCCCTTAGGTTTTGTAAAGCACGTTATGGAAGGGCTTTTTTGTGTGTTTTGTGACACATATTTCAGGATTATTATTACCAAAGGACAGAAACCTCCCCTTGCCTTACTTATCTTCAGCAAAATGTTATGTCCACCACCACTAAAAACACCAATATCGAATTTGCTGCTGGAGTCTGGAAAAATGCCATTCCAGTGGTACCTTTTCTACCACACCTATCCAGACATTTGCCTGGAGGTGGCTCCTGCTGCCTCAGGGGAGGCAGTGCAGTTGTGCTGGTGTATATTAGGTGACAGAGATCCTGCAGTGAGGTTGGTTCTTCTGAACATTTGGCCTCAGCCAGTGTTTTGCAAAAGAGAAGAAAATTGGGGAAAAATCTTAAAAATAATCCTGGAAGACAACCTCCAAAAACCTGGGATAATTCTGAGGACCTCATGGAGAACTTTGAGCATCTATTTTGCAGCCAGGCCCTCTGATTTCTGTATCTGATCAATGCAGCAGCCTGAAAAATTAGTAGCAAATACCTTTGAAAACTGGAGGTTTCTCCTCTATAAATGGTTACCACAAATGATGCAATGTTTGGAGAAGTGTCTGTGCTATTTTTTTGAATTTATTTATTTTAAATCAGATTTTACTAGACTCTACTCCACCTATTCAGCTTCACATGTGTTGATCTCCATGCCGATAGCTCAGCATGGGGCTGCAGAAGCTGTCACAGTTGGAGACACTGGGAACAGTGGGAAGAGAAGACAATGAGTGCTAGCCAGACTGCCACAGCGGGCAATTTGGGGTGATGAGGTAAGTAAATTAGCTGGATGCTTCTGTAATATGATCAGTGGCAAAACAGAACTGACAAATGCACTGCTATGGTAGTAACAGTAGTAATGTGGTTGTGGTAACTGCAGGTGTCTGAAAACTAGCTGCCCACATTGTCTGCAGTACCAGGAAAATATTTTGTCAGTGACATATATGCCTCTTAGATTTCCGGTTTTCTCCACACCTGTAAGCACTTGTGATACTTGTCCTTAACTGTATCTCCCCCTGCAGAGGAATGTCATGTGGCAAGAAGCACTGAACAATTTGGCTGGTCCCAGAGCAGGGCAGCACGGAACAGTCTCCTGCCAACCACAAGTGGGACCTGTGCCTGCTTGCATCAGCATTTAGTTCACGCTGAAAAAAAGCCTAATGCTGGGCTGGATTCGTTCTTAGTACAAGTCTCTTGACTTCAGTGGAGTTTTCCTTGCAGTGAACTTGTCCTGACACACTCACATTGTGCAGCCAAGCAGAGCAGCAGAGGCTCTGGCTGGCAGACTGTAATCAAATCCCACTTCAAGTAACCCAGCCAGCCTGCTGCCAGGGGTTTGGAGCAAGCAGAGAGGCAGTGTGCCAAAGCCATCTCCTGCAGAACTGTATTCTTCCCTATTATTTAGTTACAGTGATACTGACAAATCTATTTTGAATCTTTAATTTCTACCGTTCAGGGCTACTTCACTGGTGTTCAGAGCTCAGGGTGGCTTTAACAGCCAGATCACCATCCATCAAGCTCTCGATCCAGTCTCCTGCAGTGTTTGCTGTGGTCAGAACCAGCACCAGGACTGCTGTGAAGGAGTTTGTGCTGGCTTCTCTCTGGGTGCTATTTGCACCGGTGGCTTTTGGAGGCACTACTTGCTTTTTTCTCCATGGTAAGACTACGTTCCTGGTCCTGAGCATGGCAGTTCCTGCCTTAGCGGCACGAGAAGGACAAGCAGAATCTGTTGCAGCTTGTCAAGCAGTACTGAGTAAGAGATGTAAAGTCATTTACTTCTCTAGAAAATTCCAACCTGAGGAAAAAAAAAAGAACAGAAGTCCTTCTGGGATGAGCACACTTATTTCCCAGAGCAGTGACTAGAATCATTAGCCATTTGTACCTCAAATTCCTGTAGGATATTGCTGGGAAGAAATAAATGTACACCACATGATGTTATGCCTTGTGACAGGAGATTCTGTGTAGAAACTCTTTGGTACAGACAGGCATGAATCTGCTGTAGCCCTGGTATGAATTTCCCTATTTCTTGTACAATACTGAAAGAAATCACCTCACCGTGATTTGTTAGAGCTGAGGAATAACACCATTTCCCTTCACTTTCCTGCAGTAATTCCTTTCAGGATTTCTCATGAATAAGGTTCTTCCTTTCCTCTGAAAAATTGTGACCAGCTCTCTCCTTACCCTTAAGCAAGGAAACTGGCAATTGCCAAAGTACAAAATGCTAGACTTTGCTTGTGGAGTTTTGATGAAAAAAAAGAATATTTTTCACCAGGAGATAAGCACTTCCATACACTGAAGATACTTGTGAGAGCTTTTACCTTCCTCTTGCCAAGGAAAAAGACCTACCCTGTTGCTTCTCCCTCCCCCTTCCCAATGAGTACCAATGGCGAAAATAAGCAACAAAGTATCATGGCATTCTCTTAACAGCCCAGCTGGTGCCCAAGTCAGAGGAGAGAGACTTGGTAAAGTGAGGTTTCTCCTTGATGAAAAAGAGATTCTTTGTCTTCTTAGTTCCTAACAGAGGCGGATTCAGAGACTGCGTATCTCAATGGTTGCCTAGTTGCTCTGATTGCAGAGGGACTGAGTTTGGTCACTGTCGGGCTCCCTCCAGATCTGTGTCCCTTTTTCAGTTACTGAGAAATAACGAGATTTGGGCAATGAGCCTAGACATCCCGAACTGTAGCAGTGGGCGTCTAAAACCTACTCCTGAATTCTTGACAACATTCTACAAATACTCTACCTTGCATGAACCACAAGTCTTGACTGAGACACCAATCAACTGCTCTGCTATGTCTGATTTGCATTCGGGTTTTCTGTGTTACGTTTGTTTCTCATGAATGCATCAGAGTAGTCAGTGTGCATCCAAAGGGTGGTGTACTGAAAGCTGTATCTTGGAGCCTATGATTTAGAAAAAGCCAGTAAAATATCTTTTGGTCACTGGACTGAGCTCAGAAGTATTTTGCTCTAAGAAAGGGTCCTTAATTTTTTGTGCATTTTCATTTTTTATTATTTAAAACCAAATTTGTCTATGGTTGAATAGACTGACTTCATAGCTGATAGCATTGTCACTCTCCTTTATTGCAGATACAAAGCTCAAGATATAAAGTAGCTTAGTAGCAACTCTATGCTTCCAGATAAACAAAATTGTGATTTACAGGTTTGTAAAGCTTGCAAGTTCTCAACATAACAAACTAACTGTGAAGTGTTAGAGGTAATGACCAGCGAAGGCAAGAAGCAGCAAGCCTGCTGCACTGAGTCTGTTGAACCTATCTCTAGCCGTTGATCTGACACTGACATTTCCAGATAGGTCCCAAATGATCACAAGCCACATCAAAAGTGAGTCCCTTCTACAACATAAATGCTGAAGTGTGGCAGGAAATAGTAATGATAACACCTCAGACAAAGCAGGTGTTATTTCAGTATCGGACTGTAGTACTAAGAACTGATCAGACAAGGAAAATAATGAATTTGGAAATCTGTGGAGGAGCCAAGAACTGATCAGACTAGTAGGATCACAATATGGAAATGTGTGAAGGCAGAAATAGTCCTTACAGGTGGGCTCTTAGCCTAAATGGAAATAATGTGACCTGGATAGGCTGGAGAGCTGGGCAGAGAGGAACCTGATGAGGTTCAACAAGGGCAAGTGCAGGGTCCTGCACCTGGGGAGGAACAACCTCATGCACCAGTACAGGCTTG
>Ga0065711_1003212_pt1 | contig 29145 bp, 12 predicted proteins | sample Hoacrofraction12_FD_59098 | JGI IMG/M metagenome (GOLD analysis project Ga0065711, IMG submission 59098) | Hoatzin crop microbial communities from Cojedes, Venezuela - Epithelial fraction 12 v2 (version 2) | ecosystem: Host-associated > Birds > Digestive system > Esophagus > Crop | place... | reverse complement strand
CTGGAGATATTCAAGACCTGCCTGGACAAGGTCCTCTGCAGCCTGCTGTAGGTGACCCTGCTTCGGCAGGGGGGTTGGACTAGATGACCCACAGAGGTCCCTTCCAACCCCTACCATTCTGTGATTCTGTGATTCTGAAAGAAAAAACTAATTCTAAATAGCACATCAGCAAGTCCAGGAAATCTTCTTCCAAATCTGAGAAATATTGGAGACTCCTGGGGCACTCAGGATTACATCCAGGTGAAAGGCAATGCAAACCACTGTCTAAAAGAGGGGCTTGTAAGTGAACTCTATTCTTCTCACTTGCTACCAGTGATGCTTGGGTGGTAAAGTAGTGTTTGGTACTTTACTCCTCAGAGAATAGCTGGGAATTATTTGGAAGGGCTCTTCTAGCCAGGGCTAGGCCTCTCTTCTAGGTCACTGTCTGAATGGCCTGAGACTGGCTCTTGAGGGAAGTCTTAGGCCTTGCTAATTGAGGTAGACATATACAGTGATTTCACACAGTTATTCAAAATTTACTCTGATACTGCGATGAATGACAGCATGAAAGCTGAAGAGAGACATATAAACTCCATGTTTTTTACTGACATGATTTTCAACCAAAATCAACTGAGTTCCATACTAGAACCAAACATGAATCTTCTCTGGTACCAGCCAGAAATTCAGCATATCTTTATTCAAAGCAGAATGGGGATAGCTTCCCTATTTTATGTATCCCTAAAGGCCTGCTTTCCAATAAGAATTCTAAGTTCCAGGAGCAGTATAAATCTTGACACACGCGCAAACCTTGGTGCAGAATATTTGCCTTCCATTTAATGGATTTTTCACTAGAAGATATGTGAACTTATCCTATTGCTAAGACAACGGGAGAGCATGAATCTTCTCTATCTTCCACACGGGTTGTAGGATGAGGTAAAGCCAAGCAGCAAACTCCCGCTTCTGGTTTAGGCTTTCTTTCCTGTGCAGTTCTTGTCACAGCAGGACCACACCAGCTCCTAAACACCACATCCTACTAGCACAGAGCAGTGGGGCAGCAACCATAAAAATAGCATAGAAAAGTATACAATTCTTTCAGCACCTAAACCAAGAAGCAACCATCCAAGTCCTTACATGTGGCAAAATGCTCACCTGTTTGCCAATACTAATAGATTAATATATGTCCATCTTTCTATTAAAACAAGGGAAAAGAGATGCTTGGATCTTCGTTTATCCCTCCTCATTATCTTGCCGTCAGATGTCTTGGAGGAACATTTACTAATCAATATGCAGTCTGTCTCCTCATTTCCTTTTAGTGCATTTAATAGGAAGGAATAAAAGATTTTGTTCTTAGTTTCATTTTTCTGTGCTACATGAAATGAAGAGGACACAGAAGTCAGATTGTAAAGACTAATGCAAACTTTTGAGTAAACTCAAGATCAGGAACTCAGTAGGTAGGCTAAGGGTGACTCTTCCCAAACAAGTAGATGTAAAATCTGGCAGTCAAGGGAATAATGCTGTTTCTTTATTCATCATTTATACGTCTCCAAAAACATTAATTTATCTATCTATGAAACATTTTTAGTGTTTTCTCACTGGTATGTAAAGCAATATATAAAGTCTCTGGAAATGGAAAGTAAGTACCCCTTATGTCTTAAGCAACATGACACCACCCTCACTCAGCCACCCGCTCTTTCTACAGTTCCAATCACGTGAGGGGCAATTCTTAGCTCTGTGCAATCTCTCTGGCCCTTCCCCAGTTCTCTGGAGAGCTCCATCCCGTTCCTGTCACCACGTTGCTTTGAGCACAACCACCAACAGCATGTAAGGGGTATAAAGCAGTCAACAAAAGACAGATTTTAGGTAGAGACACAATGTCTTTGAGAGCCAGTTCAGAAAGAAGCATCTGTCAAAGGTAAGCTTACTCCTTCCTGCTTTCCATGACACTTGTTTGACCTTAGGAAGGTTTCCAGTACTTTGGTAGACAGTACAAGCATAACACAGCAGCACAAAGAAAAGTCAGCGACGCAGTCTCAGAAGCTGCATGTATTCCAGCACATATTTTACACAGAGCCAACTGGACAGGTCTTCCCCTTTGAGGTGAAATATTTTTCACTTGGCTACATGCGAATTCTGTCTTAAAGTCCAGACAGGTGAGACAAGTGGTTTAACAATGTAGCACACATACAGGGTTAGGGTTGTGTCAGCAAGACGTACGAGGGCAAGATGAATTATTTCTGCAACATGAAAACTGCACATGGCAAAGGCCGTGTAATGCCAGGATGCAAGAAGAGAGGTGAGGCGTTTGGGGGTTTTATTACTATTATTATTTATTTTAATCACTCAGAAAAATCAACAGAAAATGCAGTGGACATTTTCTCAGTCGAGCTACTTCTTGTTATGTTGTTCGCCTAGAGTGATAGTATTAAACAGCTATTCACAGCTGCTTCACATTCACACCGTGCTGTCATTTAGCACCGTTACTGGGCTTCTGGGAACTCTTGGAGATAATAACACATGCTTTCATTTTAGATCGAATAATCTGCATGTTCTTAAAATCCACAAGAGAGTACATCAATTAACATATCCCAGATATTAATCCACAAAACATGCTTGCATTTTGGGGGGTTGATTTATTGTTTTTAAACAGTCTTATTCTTTCTGCTTGCATTAAAACATTGCTTATTTAATCAAAGATCTGCTGGTTTGTTTAAAATAAAAATACCAAACAGGGAGAACTTCCAAAACTCCTGAGGAACAGAGGAATTTTTACTGGGGAGAGACAGGAAAGTGAAAAGGGAAACATTTTGCACAGGTTCTATTTAAATATGCTATACAGAGTAGAGATGTGACAAATCCTTTTTTTTTTCTTTAATCATCAGATACTAAATACTTTGATATTAAATTTGTCAGATACTACATATGATTGAGGGTTAAAAATGTATGTTACTTGTACAGAACGGTATTTTCAGTATGTGTTTCTGAATTCAACTTTTTTTGACATGCTACATCACCCTACAAAAGCCAGATTGTACTTAGGTCCTAAAGCGAAACACACAAATGGAAGCTGAAGAAGCCTATCCCCATACACCTCTGTGTTCTTCTACTGCCTTTCCTAAGGATAGATAGGTACAAACTAGTGTCAATATTGGCACAAGTCTAAGTAATTTTGATATTGTGAAGGTAGCTCTCCAATTCATCTCCTCTCTGTCAAACAGTACCAGAACTTCCATCACAAAGAAAATATCTTCCACACCCCCCAAAGGGAGTGCCATGGTGCGATCCTCAGAAATATCCCCTGCAATTTCTACCATTCACAGATACAAGCATTTTAGGCACTAACAGATGCTGTGGGCATTCAGCTTCACTAAAGATAGTGAGATAAGTCATACGCAGACCTAGAGCTGACAGAAACCGAGTTCTGTAAAATGCTGATTTATTAGGTTGTTTTTCAGGATTCTGCAAAGCTTTTAGCAAGCTTTCTAGGATTTATCATGAATTTATGATCAGAAGAAATAAGACCAGTAGCCTGACAAGCAGACCTCTTAGCTAGAAAGAGAGAGGTTGATGTTTATGGCCTTCCTCTGACTGGATAAGACTTAGAACTTCCACCTGTGTTCTTACATCCCAGCTACAGATTATGGTCGTGGTATGTGGGTAACATGTATCCAGTAAAGAATCTCAGACATTTTTGGATTTCTCTTAGTACGGAATTGGGGAAAATATATATATTCAAAATCTTCTGTAATTAGGAGAACATCTTTTTGACTATTGAACAGGCATTGAATGGAATAGAAGACAAGTTTAGCTCATAAGTTTGAACTTATTGTTTGTCTACAAGATCAACAGTAATTGCATTGTAAGTACAATGGCTGGCTTTCAAAGTGCCCACTAAACATTTTAAAAACAAGATTGTGATGTTTCAGTTATATTCTTAAGAATGCATAAAAATCTCCTGTGAGAAGAAGGAAAGGAGAAGAAGGAGAAGAAAGGATCATTCACACAGGGGGCAGGATGTCAACACATGAAATCTTCATTTGTACGCTAATACCACTAGCCACTAGGGTCTTTAGACCTTGTGACCAAAGACTCAGTGAAATCCAAGGTTCACACATCTGAAAAATCTGATCAAAAAAGTTCAAAACATCTTCATTCAACCCTTCTTTGTAATCCTGTCACAAGATTGTAAAGACTCTAACTGAACATTTATACAGGCTCCATAAAATGTATTAGATAATCACAAGATAAGGACCAAACAATCTCAGGATATTCTTTTCCAATAGCTGTGTCTTCAGTGCCCCCTTCAGTAGGATTTTAGTCTGATTCTGCAGGTGAGAAGAATTAATCAGAAAAAGAGCAAGAATAAGGGTGTCTCCTGGTCTCCTGGCATGCAAAAGTAATCCTGCAATAACTGGGTAAGTACATACAGTCCTTCTATAAGAAATATCTTCATGTGTAGAGTTAGTTAATGTACTTTGGACACAGAAAAAGCATTTTCAGTTTTAAATAATCACACCATCTCTATACTAAGGTGTCTGAATGAATGTGCAAAATGAGTATATACTGGCAATAGGCCTGTGAAACAGAATAATACTGACATAATGAATCTTCCTGGGGATGAACTCAAAAGAACAGACTTGCCCAAGTCACACTGACAAAAAAACTATGATGCAGGGAGCAGAATTTAGATCTTCAAAGTCACAGGCTAAATGATTCTCCTACCAGAAAGATTTCTCTCATTATTGAAGCCAGAAAAACACAAAATGAAGAAGAAACAGAGGAAAGCTCATGGATCCAAAAGACTTATCAGAAATCATTCTAAAAATCTACAGAATTTAATAGAAGGTAATAACTATGCCATTAATTTTGAAATTATGCCATAAAACTCTACTCTAGATATAAAAAGGCTCTTAAAATTTAAATGATTATTTAAAAAATCCAAAGAGAATTTGTCATCCTTGATTATACTCTAGGAAAGTATTCTACGAGTATATCTAAAGTGTACTGAATGGGAAAGCTGGACTTATACATAATTTACCTCTCATCCAGGAAACAACAGAAATGGATGAAAAACGGACTGAAAGATAGACATTGATTCAAATTCACAAAAATCTGGCCATATGTCATATGGCCAGTCATTATTAAGGAATTCATTTTAATGTATTAGATTCTCAGCCTAGTTATTTTCAAGATGTAGAAGATCACCTGAAGAGTTCATTCAGGATTGTAATTCACCACTGTTCTCGAATATATAGACAACACGCACAGCATGTGATGCAGCCCTCCATTATCAATGATAGCATACGGAATGTCCACAGTCACTACGTATTTTAAATTGCAGAGATCCTGAAATATGGTCCTTGAATACTCTACATCCTCCAAAGCATCTAAGCAGCAATTCTTGTCACTAAAATACTTGTGCTGTCTACTCAATACTTTTAACACTGTAATGAGTAATAGCTTGCTCTCTCTTAAACATCTAGTGTGTTTCTCTTCCATGCTTATTTTGGGGGAGATAATTTTCACTTCTCATGAATATCTGAGACTGCTTCAGAGGTATCTGGTGTGTCCAAAGGCTGGTTCAGCCTCCATCTGAATCTCAAAGAGCTACCAGTCGGTGACAAAGTCAAAGGGAGTTTCAGGGCCTGACATTCTAACACACATGAGGTATGAATTTCCATTTGGCTTGTTGAAGTTACCAGAGTTTGCTGTAGGCTTGTTTTATTTCTCTAGCCCAAAGAGTGAAATGGCAGGGAGTCTGTCAGTTTGAAGAAACTTTGTCACTCCAGTCTGAATTCCAGGAAAACAGAATTAGAAGCCTTTGGGGGAAAAAAAATAATCCTTGGATGTGTTGAACAAACTTTTTCCTTTTTCAATATCTGAAAAAAAAGTCCAGGATAGCACCAAAATTCCTTTGACTTGCAAATGGCTGTCAGGTTGGGAAAAATTAAACATGTTTTAACTCAGCAAGTCTTATCTTTCTCTTTCTCTAAACGGATAATTCTGGAGTCCCTAGGCAGTGACTAAGGTAGATCTCATAGAATTAGTGGTAACCATTATGGCAATAATAATAGCCTGCAACCATATTTTTCATGTGGTGAACACTAGAACTAGTGCAGTAGTCTGGAAACAAACTGTGACCTGATTAGTATTGATGTAAAATGTGAACAGATTTAGTCACACTGGCAAAAAAATGCCAAAGTGTACCTAATGTTAGTGACATCCACAACAGGCTTGCGATGAATGGCATGTTGATGCCGACAGCCCCCTTCTCCCCACCCCAATCAGTCTGTGTGCTCCAGAAAGTACAGCAATGACAAGACCAAAGCACTGACTCATGCACAGATTTTGTTGAACTGGACCTGTAGGTTACATTCTCACAGTGTTTACACATGTTCACATTTGATATTACTAAGTAATATCGTGATATGGACACAGGTCTAAAGCTCAAATTGCACTACATTTTATTACCTTATTATTATATGGTAGGTCAGTGCTCATAAAATGGATCGTAAACTTTAAACAACCTGTTTAGTCATTCTGGATTTATTGTTACAACCACCTATGAGGCAGAGATGCCCAGTGGTGGCACCTAAGCTGACCATAGTGTTGCCTGAAATCAGACTGTAGCTAAGGCAATGATTTGTAATTCAACCAACCATATCAAACTGTGAAATGGATTTATGATGGTGTTCTGTGAGAGAAATGAAGGTCAGTTTTCAGCTGTGAAGGTGCTGTTGACTGCAGAAGTATGTGATGAAATTATATATAAGATTCTGTCACCCTTAAAAAAACAGAAGACAAGTTGAATGAACTTCATTGCTCTGTGGCTTAAAAGATTCCCTCCCCACAAGACAAGCTGGATGGTCATATCAAGAAAGCAGTACGTTATTACTCATCTGATGTCAGCTAAAAATAAAAACAACATCATGTCCGTCTGAATCTAATGTTGGGATGATATTTCATAAAATAGGGGTATTTTTAGCATTTCAACAATAAAATTAATAATAAGCTTTAAAAAAATATATATTTTGCCATTGATATCTTCTGCATAAATGGACATAATCAGTCAAAGCCAGATCTTGCCAATGCTTCTTTTGTAGACTACTGCAAAAATTGGGGCACTTGGGAACTAGATTTTATCAAAGTCCTGCGCGGCGGGGGGGAGCTTGCTGCCTAATATCTGAAAAGCTCCCTTCATCTTCTAAGTTATTTCTTATTATGTTAAATATGTAACTACGATAGGAGCATCTCACCACCTTGTTTCACCTCACAGCTGCCTGCTAGGATCTTTTATCTACAGGTGCTCACCTGCATAAATATCTCTAAAGCTGTCAGTGTAAATATCGGCAAATTGACAACAGATGCACCAGTGCACCTTGGGAAAAATCCTTCACGGACATAAAACCAACAACTCTCCCCTTCCCATCATATTTTTTTCTTTTTGATCTTGAGGTGCACATCTGTGCCATATTCACTTTAACATTGTGCTATGCCTTTATAGAAAGGGTCTTATCCTACCTCACCCCCATCTTCTGGTCATAATTGTGAAAACTGTTTTGCACAGATTCTAAATTGTGCTTCTTTTTAAAATGTAAGTGAAAAAAAAAACCAAAACATATAAAATTCTAAAGCAGGGAAAGGCGAGAAAAGTAAAAAGGCGTATCTTTGAATCAGACAGCCAGGTTAGCATGGAACTTCTTTCTCTGAATTTTAAAAAACAATTGGACTAGGATGATAAGTAAACAAAGAAAAATTAAAAGTCTCACCAACACAGAAAAACATGTGAAATTCCATAGAAACTCTCCTGGCAACTGAACATTTAATATAGCAATATTTGAGAATAATTAATTCCAGTGACACTGAGGTTTGCTGAGAAGATTGCCCAGACCCTAGCTGGGAATTTTATCTGTTTTCCTATCAACTCAGCTCTTAAAGCGCAAGGTATAATAAAGGCTCAGACCCAAAGCCATCAAAGATTCTATGGTCAATTATTATCAGAAGAAGAGGAGCTGAGGTGCTTAGCGATTTGCAGGATTGCCAGAAAGAAGTATGATATGTTTTCATTTATTATGGTACATGAAGAATGTGGGCTGAGTCAAATAAATGGTGGGGTTGTATTTAGGCCTTGATTGACTACACCCCAGACATTCTGAAAGAATAAATTAATAAAAACTAGGCTTACACTTGAAAGGGAAAACGGCTGATCCTTTTGCTAATCATCAACACAGGAGAAGAGTACTCTATGGTGTGGCAACAGTTTTGAACATGTCTACGTTCACAGTTGTGCTGCATTCTACAACAAATGCAATGCAACGCATTCTCCACAATGTCTTACTCTGTTTGCATAAATGTCTATAGTTCAAGACAATATTTTACAAGAAATGAATTGGAATACAAATCTGTCTTTTAGAAAAATAAATCAGAAAGATATCACATTGGTTAAAAGACTTACAAGACCTTAGAAGCCCCAGATAGACCACTGGTGTTAACCGCTTGCTGGGGGTGCTGTTCACTCACCGTGGAGGGGAAAGTGTCTCCTGATTTCAACAGAATGGCACGAGGTCACACACAGAGGATCTAAACAGCCAGAACCATTTGAGAGGAAAAATCTGCCCAATGATTTTAAATTTTCAAAGGTGTAGGGAGCCTTGCAGAGGAAGAGTTCAATGTATACTCCAGGTCCAGTTCACAGAAGTTCAAAAATGCTAGGACATGTATTTGTGAGAGAAACTTTAGTAAGCTGTTGGGTGTTGACAAGAGGATTTATATTTAAAATTAACTTACAATCCAAAAAACACAGACAGTGCATGTAGCTGTATTGTGATTTTTTTGTCTTATTTTTCATGCTGCTTTAAATCCTAACCTGTTGTGGAAATTGTGTTACCTACATAATACACTCGGAACTGCTGTTGGCCTTTGCAGAAGTGCAGGAATGTGCTAATCTTCATTAGATTTCTATTTACCGGGCGCAGAAGGAGAGCAGGCATCACAGAAGCTATTACTTCTACAACTGCCTTCATAGGCAGAGTCTGCCTTGTGAACAGATTCTTATTTACTGGATGGCAGGGCACATAAGGGCTATAGCCTTCCCTTCAGGACTTTCTGATGCCACAAAGCCATAACTGCAGCTGTGAGTCAGCAGTTGCCAGCAAAGAGTTCTTGTCATCTCTTTCACAGTACAACCCAGTGCTTGTGGGAAGCTCTCTGCTGATGGTCAGTTAAAGGGAGCACCAGCAAGTGCCATTGTTTCATTCTGCTCCTGGGATCAAGATAAAAGAAGAGTTTCTCTTTATCTAGGGAATATAAATAAATATCAGTATAAATATTCATACAATGCTGGCCACTGCAGACTCGTAATGTGCTCATGTGACTATAGGCAGAGGTGTACAAAATGGAGTCTGGACTATACTCCCAATCAGATGCCTTGTTGGTTTATATCATTTGTTTGAAGACACATGCGTTAGAAAAACTGCGTTATTGCATTAGAAGAACTAATTACCAAAATAATTTACTCAGTCTCTAGTATTGAAAGAAGAAGGGTAGGGGGATAGGATGGTGAGCTATGGGATGCAGAGGAAGCCACCTCTGTGTTTTCCTTTGCTTCTGATCAAAATGGAGCCACAGTGGTTCCAGGGCAAATGCACAGAAATCTTTTTATTTCTTAATATAATTTTAAAAAATGCCTGCAAGTAACAGAGCATGGAACATGGTTAGGAAAGAACAGGTGTCTCTGTGTAAGTGAACTAATTATGCTGACCTTGATAAAGCGATTAAACCATGCATTGCTATGCTCCACAGTAAACTTACGTTCAGTTAAAAACGTACTTTGAGAAAAATTGTAGGAAAATGCACAAAATGCCAAAGGAGGAGTGAGATCTGAGCATGACTGAATGTTACTTTTAAGCCTATATGCTTCCTTTGATGCAGGCTTATAAATCCAATTAACATTAATGAGAAATGTGTTGTGCTCATAACGTAAACCATGAGCTGAGCCTCCCCACTGCCCCTTCAAGGTTTCTTTGTATGATTCAAATATTGAACTGTTACATTTAACGCATAGTTTGACTTGAAAAGTTTCAAAACTTTGTGTTCATTCTGCCTTAATAAAAATGAGTACCAACAAAATATAATTGCTTCTCTAATATTTTGCAATAATAACAAGGTTTTTTGTGTTTCTGCAGTTTCAAAAAAACCCAAATAATGTCAATGTATTTTGCACATATCACATAACCTACATTGTATAAATCACAAAGTGATGACAGTTCTGTAAATATTGTTTTGTGAGGTGTTCAAGTCAGATTTCTAAAGAGACAAATAATAAATCAAAGTAGGGGAGGGGGTGGGGGAGTGGTGCGGGGGGAAATCCCTTATTTGGAGAAAAAAAATAATCAGAGCTTAGATCTGCAGAAAAACTATTCCTGGTTTCAGGACAGCATTCTTCAAAGAAACAAAAATCCTCAAAATGGAATGAACAACTTCAATTGTTTCCTGAAACAGATTTTGAAATGAGAAAAGTAAGACATCTGCATTATTTAACAGGAAAACACGTCCTACGAATTTTAATACTGTATTTGCTATTTTCTACTGAACTCAGTGTTCCTCACAACCTGACAAGGTGATGATCCCAGAACCAAAACAGATGGTCTTTAAAAAGATCCACAGAGCCTCTCTCTTAATGAATCTCAGGAATCCTACAGGATTTATAATAAAGCTACTCATACTTATAAAATGAAATTTACTTCTTCAGTAGCTTCCTTAACAATGTTTCTTTGAAATCAATTACCTATGTCTGGTGGGTTTTCTGTCTAACTTAAGAGAAATCTCCTTGCTGTTCCACAACTGGTGCTGCAATGCTATATTCTAAGGTTTAATTATTCTTCTTTTCCAGACCGGGGTGTGTGCATATTTTGCTCTGTCAGCTACTTCAAATTCAGTCAACTTTTCACTTTCCCTATTAGCCCTTCCATGACTTTCCCATTCTACCCTTTTGGCATGGAAAAAGATCAGCATCAATTTCCCAAGCTGCCACCATCTTCTTTCTCAATCTCTGTCACTGCTGTGAGTGAACAGTTCACTCCTCTCTTGTGTTACTCAGACAAATGCTGACCTGCATCTTCTGCATGTCTGCCAACCTCTGCTTCTTTTAAAATTACCTCCTCATCCCACAACACTGTGTGTTTTGTTCTACCTGTTACATCCCGGAAACCAATCATATTCTATACCTTGGAAAGAGATGGTTATTTTTGTGATATGGCTGTATAATCAATACTTGAGTGCCAGTCCTTCAGTCAGCCACAGCAATACAAGTTATGATGGAGTGACTACATCACTGGAAAAGGTAAAAGGTATGGATGTTGTCTATCTGGACTTCCGTATAGTCCCCCACAACATCCTTCTCTCTAAATTGGAAAGATATGGATTTGATTGGTGGACTGTTCAGCAGATAAGGAATTGGTTGGATGGTCATATCCAGTGAGTCATGGTCAACATCTCAATGTCCAGATGGAGACTGGTGACAAGTGGTGTCCCTCAAGGGTCCATATTGGGACCAGTACAGTTTAAGATCTTCATCAATAAGATAGAGTGATCAAGTGAACCCTCAGGAAGTTTGCAGATGACACCAAGCTGAGTGGTGTGGTTGACATGCTGGAGGATGCGATCCAGAGGAACCTGGACAAGCTCGAGAAATGGACCCATGTGAACCTCATAAGGTTCAATAAGGCCAAGTGCAGGGTCCTGTACATGGGTCGGGGCAACCCCCAGGTTGGGGGATGAAGGGATTGAGAGCAGCCCTGCCAAGAAGGACTTGGGGGTACTGGTGGGTGAAAAGCTGGACATGAACTGACAATGTGTGCTCGCAGCCCAGAAGACCAACTATATCCTGGGCTGCATCAAAAGCAGCGTGAGCAGTAGGTCAAGGGAGGGGATTCTGCCCCTCTGCTCTGCTGTGGTGAGACCCCACCTGAAGTCCTGCATCCAGCTCTGGAGCCCTCAGCACAGGAAAGACACGGAGCTGTTGGAGCAGGTCCAGAGGAGGCCACAAAAATGATCCAAGGGCTGGAACACCTCTCCTATAAGAACAGGCTGAGAGAGTTGGGGTTGTTCAGCCTTGCGAGGAGAAGGCTGTGGGGAGACCTTATTGTGGCCTTTCAGTAATTAAAGGGGGCTTATAAGAAAGATGGGGTAAACACTTATAAGCACGGCTTGTCACCATAGGCCAAGGGGTAATGGTTTTAAACTAAAAGAGGATAGACTTAGGCTGGATGTAAGGAAGAAATTTTTTCCAGTGAGGGTGGTGAAACACTGGAACAGGTTGCCCAGAGAGGTGTTAGATGCCCCATCCTTGGAAACATTCAAGGTCAGGTTGGACGGAGCTCTGAGCAATCTGATCTAGTTGAAGATGTCCCTGCTCATTGCGGGGGTGTTGGACTAGAAGACCTCTAAAGATCCCTTCCAACCCAAACTATTCTATGATTCTATGATATTAGGCAGTAACATTACTTAAGTACACATGCTTTTTATATTGTATGGTATAGGTAATGAAAGAAAATCTTTCTTTAAAAAAATACTGTAGTAACCAACTTCTATATTTATTTGTACTATTTAATCAATGATTTCACAGATTTCTACCAGGTAGTTGGTTCCCAAGGATACCTGCAGAGAACTCCAACCTTCTGTAAAGTGTTCCTTCAAGAGTTGAGCGCTCCCTGGCCTGGAGAGTTACCGCACGGAAACAATGGGACTTCTAATTGCTTCAGGTTTTTCTGACTGACCAGAAAGGAAAGCATGATGAAGTATGTACGTTGTATTTAACAGAGTTTATCCAAGCATCTCCATGCTTTTCTCATCATCAGTTGTTTATTTGAGTGCAAATACAGCCAAAAAGCCAGTGAAAATCTTAATTGCAAGTTTCAGCTGCTTCCCCTGAACTAATATGAGACTTCAAAACTAGAAAACAACTTAAATTCCTTTACAAATCATAGCCCAAAGGAAATCAATAGTGGAACAGATTTATTAAATCACATAACCTAGCACACTGACAACATGTTGTCCATCCTTACTATTCTTGATGCTTTACCTAGTCTTGTTTTCAGTCCTACATAACCATTGTGAAAACATTTCAACATTTCTTCAAAATTATTGAATAAAATATAATTATAAGTAGAAAACAGATGCTTCCTGAACTTTTTTGTATAATGTATATCTCATTTGAGACACTGTAAAGGATCTTTTGCTGACAGAAAAAGGTTCACAACATTTAAACTACATTTTGGTGGTGCTGCGGTTTCTTATCTAACTGCTCCTATCTGTACTCCCTCTGTACTATGTAGAAATAATTTTCTACTTCTGAAGTCCTTCAGATAACTCTAAAGAACAATCATGCAATCCTGCAATCCTCTTTTTTACTGAAACAGCATATATTTGGCTCTTTTAATCTTCCTTCGATCCTTCCTCTCTAACCTCTGTTGTTTGTTGCTGGTGTTCACTGCACCCCCTCTTCTTTGTGATAATGTGACGCTGTTTGCTATTTTCCATAGGAATCTTTTCTAAGGATCAGATTTTTAATAAAATTTTAAATCAGTGTATTTCACACAGTTTGAGGCCATTATAGAAATGATGTGGAGCTCCAATGTATGCCTTCTAATAGCCCTCAGCTAGTAGAAATTCTCTTCTTGTTCAAGTGGAAGAGGCCTATGATTTCACAGAAGAAAGTTGTAATTTCCTCTTCATTCATCCATTCAGTTAGCTGGTAAATGTGATTTCTGAGTATACAAGCATCCATGAATGGCTTTATAATGATCCTGCAGTAAATTAATGTGATTTAATCTGAAGAGACTTGAAGGCAGCAGCTGCATCAGATGATGTTGCCCTCCTCCTGAATCGCAACAGTAGTTTGGTGGTATATCAGAAAAGCTATCTTTTGCAGAGGGGCAAATGGAAAACAGGACAGACAAAACAAATGTAAGGCCATAATTTCTGCTACCTTACTAACAGCAGAATTGCTGATGAAAGAGTATAGTTTCAGAAAGAAAAGAGGTGGGTAAGTAGAACCGAAGTGAGGGAAATGTAGCCAGGAGGAAAATAAAGCTGTTGAGTTAGAGCTTGCACTGTGAAACACTAAGAAGCAGAAAGCCCTTGCAAAATGTGGCTGAATGAAACCTGCAGGGCATAGACATGGCCACAAACATAAAAACCTGGACAATCCCTTCGCTCATAAAGACTACAGATTTTCCTGAAGGCAGAATAAGGTATGAAAAAAAGGATGAAGATGATAAAATTCAGAGAAGAAGCTACTGGTAATGCAATGGTAGAAAAGCATAGATAAATATGTTATATTACCTCTTTGTCAAGGTAAGAAACTACATGCAGACCCTGTCAGATATTCTCTCCATCTCATTTTATGGACTGTCTTACTTCACGTTGTCTTTCTCAGGGACTGATCTCTTTGGTCTCCTGCCTTGGCACTGATGACTCTGTTTTTCATGAATCCTAGCTGATTGATCTCCTTATAGCAGACCTAAGAACACACCACCAGGAAAAGAGCCATTATCCCAGCCACTGTAAAAGAAATGAGGAGAGGACATGTTCCATCTCCTGCCATACCAGGCAAGAAAAAGAGAAAATAATTATTTTCTCATTTCCATTAGCAGTCAGAATAAGCAGGGATTCTGTTAAAGAGCTCAGGCTTCTGGCTCAGCCTTCATATGACCTCTAGCAAGGGGTGAAGCACTCAGACTTCTGAGAGATCATCTGTGCTAACCCATTTGACCAAAACGCTCTTGTGCATGTACGGATTTTTCTTTGCAAGCTATGAATGATGGAACACCCACACATTTCTAAAAATGTAGTAGTGTATAGTAATATCATATATTACTGAGTTCCAACACACAGAAATCAATACCTAGTGAAATCAAGAATTAGAAAAATGCAGAGTGGGAGAGGGTTAAGTCATAATAAAAGCTGGGGCACAAATGTGTGAAGTGCTCTTTTTCCATATAGAAACAATCAACCTTTCTCTAGCAATTTAAATTAAAATAAACAGAGAGAATACACACAACCTATAATTACAAACCAAAATGGAGTAAAGAGGAAGTTTGCTATCCTGGAATCACCATGTTTATTCTGTCAACTTGTATCTATTTGTCTAAGCAGTGGTTTATTCATAAAAATATACTGGTGGGGGAGTCAGGTGGAACTCAGGACTACAACAAAGGAGATGAATGATGGGAAGATCTTCTGAGACTCAGAGCAAGTAAAGTTCGGGAGTGAAAGGCAGAAATCTCAAGAGGAATGAAAGTGTCTGAGATGAAACTAAGTCTACCCCGCAGAAACTTTTAGGGAAAGCTTGAGGTGGGACAAGATGGGATGAAATGGGTTGGGATAGAAAAGAACGATGAGAAAAGAATAATTCAAGTACAATAGAGCAAAATTACCTGATACTCAGATTATTCATGTCCCAAATTACAGCAATTATGAAAGCCTAAAAAGTTTAAAACATCCCCTGGGTCATGAGCTGCCTGAAGACACACAGTATTTCAGAGTATTATAGTAGCATATATAATTCTGAAGTTGCATATACGAGTGAGTGGCATGCACAAATTCTAAGGTGAATTTGACACGAATTAGTAAAAAAAAGTATGAACTGATGTGTTGTATTTATGTGGCAAGGTTTTGGTAGGGAGGGGAGGGCGGGGAGCTGCAGGAGTGACCTCTGTGAGAAGAGACCAGGAGTTGCCTTCATGTTGGCCAGATCCAGTTCCAGCCAGCTCCAAAATGGATCCACTGCTGGCCAAAGCTGAGCCCATCAGTGACAGTGATGGAGCCTCTGTGAAAATGCATTTAAGAAAGGGCAAAAAATGCTGTGCAGCAGCTGTGGGAGAGAGAAGTAAGAAAAATGTCAGAGAAACAGCTCTGCAGACACCAGGGTCAGCAAAGAAGGAGTGGGAGGAGGTGCTCCAGGCACCGGAGCAGAGATTCCCCTGCAGCCCACGGTAAAGACTGTGGTGACACATGTTTCCCCCATGCAGCCCATCAAAGACCACAGTGCAGCAGATATCCACACTGCAGCCCATGGAGGACCTCATGCCGCAGCAGGTGGAGATGCCCTGAAGTGTGCTGCGGCCTGTGGAGCGGAGTTCACACAGGAGAAGGTTTTCTGGCAGGGCATGTAGCATACGGGGAACCCATGCTGGAGAAGTCCATTCCTGAAGGGCTGTACTCCATGACAGGGACCCATGTTGAAGCAGTGTTTGAAGGACTGCAAGTCCATAGGAAGGACCCATGTTGGAACAGTTTATGAAGGACTGTATCCCATAGAAAGGACTTCACGCTGGAGCAGTTCACGAAGGACTGAGTCCCATGGGAGGGACCCCATGCTGGAGCAGGGGAAGACAGTGAGGAGGAAGGAGCGTCAGAGACAAAGTGCTATGAACTGACTGCAACCCCCATTCCCCATCTGTCCTGCACCACTTGGAGAGGGGGATGCAGAGGAGTCAGGAGTGAAGGAGAGAAGCAGCCCAAGAAGAACAGGGGGGAAGAGGTGGAGGGAAGGTGGTTTTATTTTATTTTTTGTTTCTCATTATCCTACTCTATTTTTAATTGGCAATAAATGAAATTAATCTTCCCAAAGTCAAGTCTGTTTTGACGGTAACTGGTGACCTTTATCACATCCCACAAGTTTTTTCATCTTATTTTCTTCCTGTCTGTTGAGGAAGGGGAGTGAGAGACCAGCTTGGTGGGCATCTGACAGCCAGCTAAGGTTAACACACCACAACTGAACATGAGGAAAAGAACTTGAATTTGGTAGCAAATAAGTCATATTAAGATTTATACCCATATATGAGATTCAGCATTTAAGGTAGAACAAATTTTGCCATTCTAGTGTACGTACACTAAAATACTAAATTGCAGGAAGTGAATTTCCTGCAAGAAGAAAAATCTGCCCGAATGAACTATCACCCCCCCACTGCCATAGTACTTAACGCCTCCATCAACAGGAAGAGGTTAATAAGAAAATAAAGAAATGTTGAAGGTGAAATTAGATAGATACGTAAAAAACACTATTATGCTGGCGCCATGATAGGTGTCAGGAAAACTCACAGGATGCACCCTTCAGGACTCTTCCTGAAAGGAAAAAAAATTGGGTGGAGTTTGGCAAAGCATAAAGCTGAAATCCTAGGCATATCTGTGAAAGGGAAGAGTACTTAGATTAAAATCAAATTTGCTCCTTCCCCAGGAACTGAGTATCAGATAAGTAGCGCTGAGATTTGGCTAGTAAATCAATAAATGCACAGGAGAACAGAATGTAACCCAGTAGTTGTAATTTTCCTTCTAGAAAGGAGAAAGAAATTATTTTTTGTTAGGAACCAATTTAAGACGAATTTTTGGGCTGCCATTTCTGTGTATATATATCTATATACATTTATGTAGTACAAATATATTTATCTACTGAAGTATGACTAACAGATCTTGGAAAAATAAGCAGATACAACTAACACAGATACTAGAAAACTACATATCTCAAATCCTAGCAATGTGTCTAGATGACTGCTACTCAGGACCAGCCTTTTAATGTTATTGGCTGCAGTGGAATCTGATCCTCTTTGAATATGAACACTAACAAGCAGCCAGAAGGGATGGAGTGCAAAATATTTACAGAGAGTAATTTGGATCTTAGATGTCTTCATTATGCTCAGAAAGTAGAACATCAAAATGTGTGCATAGGCATGTCAGCATAAAACAGACATAAAATGTCTATGTGCAAAAAATCTGTGTGTAATTCTGTCTCTCACTGCAGGAATACCTGACAGCTATTCTGATTTTTATGTATTTCAGAAACACCTTTTTTATTTCAGAGATCTAAAAGAGGGTTAAAAAGAAACAAAAGTAACATTTTGTATCTTGAAGTTTTTAAAAAATTGTAATTAAGCCTAAAATGAAACCATTTTAAAACCATGTCTCACAAGTGTTTCTGCGAAAGGAGATGACAGAAAGTAGGCTGAAATAAATGATCTGGGATTTCACTCTGTCTTTGATTTCATGAATATAAGACCTGAGTAAGGACTGTAAGATCAGACTCATGAAACTCAGCCATGTTTGCCAAGGAGCTTGTGAATTTCAAGAATTATCTGTTCCAGGGCTTTTCTTTATTCAATAAAACTTGCAAAGCTTAACCTAATTCTCACAGAAGTCAAAGACAACCTACTTTTTGCCTTCTAGACACCATGGATTAGATTTTTTGTCATTGATCATCTTGTAAGGAATACCAGGCTCTACTCATTGCTGCAAACGATACATTAAAAATAAACCTTCATTGTAAGACTAATTGCTATTATATGACAATGTAAATGACAAGCTTATTTTCTAATATGCATGTTTCAGGTGATAATCTGAACGCAGCGTGATAATGTGTTGCACTGAGGTATACTGAATTACTGAAGGTAAATTCAGACAAGTTATTTAGCAATGACACTATATAATGGTATTCACTAGGAATAAAGTAATTTTCTGTTTAGATGAAGAAGAGTGAGGGCATTTTCCTTCTGTGCATGTACATTATTCAGTACATTGTGAGACTAAAGGAGAGGGAGGTATGTCCAGGATGTTGTCCAGTTGCTGTTTCCTTGGCAGTAGTGGACTCTGAAAGTAGTAGTAGTGACTCCTTCACTAACTTCTTAGGCAAGAAAGTACCTTGAATTCTTCAATATCTTAAACTCAACAGGAATTTTGTACCAGTCTCAGCTGAGCTAAACTTGCAGTTTACTGTGAGTTTATTTTTGAAGGAGTTTCACATGAAGTTTAACTTAACTGTTGAGATTTTTTAAAATTTCTTTGTTTTTATAGGGCTATTTATCTCAGTATCTGTCTTTTGAGCAGTATGCAGCAACCTTAGCTAATGAAGGCAGAAGGAAAAGAAAACCTCTTATAAATTTATTATTGTATCTATTTGAATGAGCGAGGTTTTCTACAATACTGTTAAGGACAGTAAAACTCAGAGACAAATAAAAAGAATTTGACAGGACCTATTTTTCAGAAGTGCATCTGTTCTGTAGAATTGACAGAATCTAGAGGGCCAGTTGATGGAGGTTCCCCAATTCAACCACTTTTAATACATACAAATCAGAAATAAATGTCTAAAATCAGTTTATTGTAAGAAACACCATGAGCAAATCTTTGCAGGAGAGTCAGCTGTGGATTTCTGCATGTAAGAAAGAAGAATGAACTATTTCCAAATAAGCCCATTTGGGTTTGTTTTGTTGTTTTTTATTTTCAAAAAACAATTTTCTGTCCAAAATGTGTGCATGATGTATTCTCCGGGATCCCCAAATCTATTTTCTCCAGGTCAATGCAAAACATGTATTCATCATCACATATCACATACAATGTATATTACAGCCACAAGGGACCACTCTGATCGTAGACCCCATGATAACATATATTGAAGAACTCCACTCCCATTCACTAACTTCTGCTTCATGCTGGTTACCTTCTGGTTGAACAAGAAAACACATCCATCTCTTTAAGCCCCACCTTGGTAAAGATTTCAAGTATTGATAAACTCACACCTTTCCTGGGTTCATAGAAGTAGTAACTAAATAAATAAAGGTGGTGTATTTCAGTTCCTGCTTGAATTTATTTAACTTTATTTCAACACACAATGCTTCAAACTAGCAAGAACAATCAATTTTGAAAGCATTTCTGTTTCATAACTTGACCACTTTTAAGTCTCAAAGGAAGGACAGATTTTGCTTCAGTAGTGATGAAGAACAGCATTGGCAATTATCCTGGATTGAGAAAAGGTCTGGTAAATGCTTTGAGTTTTAGGAAAAGAGCGTTTTCAACTCCCTCTTATAAAAACAAAGGCAAACACTTTAAAACTGAGCTATGCAGCAACAAAACTCTTACATATAGGACTAACATAAAATCCAAAGTATTACCTGGTAACAGCTTAAGACCTTTCATTTTTTTTGTTTCCTCTTAGGGATCATCACAAATTAGATACTGAAATACAAACCTCTGCAAATTCAGAGCCAGGATATTTAAATTAGATTACATCCTACACCATAAGTTTTTGGAGATTAACTCCAAAACTGGATCTTATTTGCAGCTCAAATTCAGAAGGAACAGAAATCCCACACCACAAGAAACATCATTAAATAGTTCAGTCCAACATGGCCTCTCTCTCATGATAACATTAAGAAGAGTCAAAATCATGTAGGGATAGTCCATCATGAAAAATATATCTAGGAATTTGTATGGCTGGAAGATTTTATTTTTTTCCAGAAAATTAAAGTTAATTATATTTTCACAAAGTACTATACATAAACATAGGGATTGGTACTTTTTGAAAATACGGCAACATTAGTTTGACCTGATTTTAATTATTTTCTTAGCCTCTGATGCTTTCTACTGCAAAATTGGAAATATGTTGGGTACCCTCTAGTGGACAAAATAACATATAACTTCTGATGCTATCCCAAAATGAGAATTTGTGCACGTGTCAAGCCAGTGAAACAGAATGTTTTCAAGCTTAAAAAGAATATGAAAATTTCTCAGACAGCTATGATCAAAAAAAAGATATCTTTTTTTAAAAAATAGATATTTCACATTTCATTTTGCTTCCAGAGTAAATGCTATGACCAAAGCCACATGACATGTTTCTTTTCTCTCTCACTGTCTGGAATGACCCCCTCCAATTTCATGGCACTGATCTGACTGTTGAGTCCCAAGGTAATGGTGGTGGTTTTTTCAGGGTTCTGTTAATAAAAACACAAAAGCCCTTGTAAAATTCAGGCTAAGCAAAAACTCAATCTAGGAAGCCATCATCTATTTTTTTGTAATATACTTTTTAAGAAAGTGTAAAGTGAGGTTACTATTTAAAAATTCAGGATTTTTTTACAGAGAAGCTGGAGTCCCCAGCTTCTGCTGAACTCAGATTCATACACACACATTTTTTATCTCACTTCAGCTACTCATGAGCCATTCAGTGTCTGCAGATACGGATCAGACATTGTAGATTTTATTGGTTTTCTCTGCAGAGAAGCTGTGAAGACTTCACAGATTGAATTGAGGATCACTGTGGTACACAGATGCTGCAAATATTTTTTCTTGTAACAGACATTAAAAGGCATCTTTGGGTGAACCATTACCGGCTACCCGGAGCAAGCAGTAAATCAGATATGGTGTATTTACTGTTTTTTTCTATAATTTGTTTGTATGTCTTATCTGTCAAGTTCTTTGAGGAATGTAAAATTGCTTTTGGCACATTTTGATGGTCACTACATAATTTACACTGACTAATTTCTTTTTCTCCATGCAACTGACTGACATCACTGGTTTGACATATCAATTAACACTTTGTCAGTCTTTCCTTCCCACATTATTCATTAGTAGGTCACCTTCACTTATATACCATCATTATATCATTTTGTTGCATAGCTATTTTCATCACTGATTTGACACATATATTATTAGTGCTTTTGTTTTCTGGATGCAAATTAGATGAAATATAATTTGACTTGGAATTTAAGAACTTTTCTCTCCTCATGTATTAGAAAATTTCATAATATATATTTCATGTTCTCTTTGTCTCAGTACTTCCTTTTTTATTATCAGATACCTAGGACTGCACACAACAGAGGATTTATGTGTTTAAAACCACTGCAGCAGCAAAGTTACATTACTGAAAACGGAATAGAGCTTCCCAAGGCATGGACTTGGGTATCTCAGAATGGAGTCCAAAACGGCTGGCAAACAGAGTAAAGACAGACCTGCTGTTAGCTGGTAAGGGTTCTTAGAGAGGAGGATAACCACTATCATCCCTTCTGAGAGCACAGATTCAGGCACTCCCTCCATTCATAGCCTGATTCGGACTAAAAACCTCCCCTTCATTTTCCCACTTAATTCTTTCATTTCAGAGGCATGAGCCAGGCTCACTTCTGAAGCCTGGCTGGTGACAGTTGCAGTGCTGCCCAGTTAAGTGGCATGGCAGACAGGCCTTATCTAGGACATGAAAAGCCAGAGTTTCAACTTTCTTTTCAGATTCAGATGTTTAAAATTGCATTTTTCACCTCCTGGGACACTGCCCTTATCAATAAGTAAATATGTGTATCTGAGCAGAGCAGCCATGCCTTTCCGCTGAAGTTGCACCAACAGTTACTAAAGGACACACGGGTGATGAGCAGAGCAGGATACCGCAGCGAGCTGCAACACAGAGACCTGTGTTCCCTGCCCCTGTGCAGCTACTTTTCTACATGGATTTTGTATTAAGCAGTTACTGGTTACAACGAACAGAAGACAGACACAAGATATGCTGTTACTATGGTTAATATCATTGTCTTCGATTTTAGAAAAATAAACAGTCCTGCTTATCTGAAGGAAAGAGTGAACTTATCTACATGTTGTATTAAAATATTCTGTGGAGCACTCTGCTTTGTCTCTTATTGCCTTCCCCTTTCTGGTCCATATGACTAAACTTCTCTCATGTGACAGCAGAGAAAAAACCTTCCATTAGCTTGAGAAAAAAAAACCCGTATGAGGGGACACGGAAGTTTTAGGATGATCACCTTTCAGCCACAAACAATAGCTAGACGTATCCCACAATCAACAACTCCAGATTAGATTATACAACCACTTTTCTAAGGTTTATGCAATCTCCATATTCCAGGCAAAATCTTTTGTTCATCTTCATTTTTGCAGAAAAATAATTAAAATTTCACTACCTCCTGTAACTTTTTCCTCAGATGTTATGATATTCATATTTATAGGAGAGTTTACATGTATACTATACTCCTGGGAGCTTCTCTCCAGTCTAAAAGACTGATTAGTATTTCTTTCATGCCTAAATCAAGTTCAAAATGATCTCAACTACAAGCAAGGGAGGGGAATCCAAGTCTTTTCCTCTAACAAATCCCTTGAGCTTTACAAGGACTCAAAAGACAAAGCAACAAAAGAGCTCCCATGTAGAGCAATTGTGTCATTCTTTTTCTCAAAAAAAAAAGACACCAATTGTTCTTAAAATCAAAATCAAACTGCCTGTACTAACCCAGAGAAATAATTAAAATTGAAACCCAATTTCATTTGGTTATTTCTATGGCTAATCATACTTTAGCATAATGTGTTCTATAAATATCCCAGCTTTATGGAGCTCCTCTGTTTTGCTTTCTATATAGATGTTTTTAACACACGATATGTCTAGGAGAATGGGATAAATGAAGCCTGCTTCCACAGTCTAGGAGTCTAGTGATAACTGTATTTTTGTGAAGAGCTTAAAAAGCTTGGCTTAAATTTTAATCCAAACATTTTGTAAAATTAAGCAGATGGCTGCTGGCACTGTAGCATTATCTAACTAAGTGCTAGAAACTCTAAACACTTGTACAGGCAATGAAAATATTACTGAATTTAAAACATCAACACAACAAGCTCTTCTCAAAATTAGCACATCCTTCGGTGACAAAGACATACACATACATCAACGAAGAATGACTGCTTATTTTAAGGTGGTAAATTGTATATACTGAAATAATAAGGGCTTAATACTTCGAAAAAAAAGGGCACTTTAAAAGTGACAGGACATGCAAGATGTTTAGCCCACTTTGAGCGAGTAGTTTAGGAAAAATATAAGCCTACTATGTAGCTGCCCTGCCCTGCTCATTTTTGCTTTCATTTCCACGTTGGTAGCAGCAGGCAGAGATACTAAGGGGGTTGGGGGTTCTGGTCCTTTAATATAAATGTTCTGATTTAGTCATTACTGAATTGATCAAAGAAAAGAGACCATTTTCAGTATCTTTAAGGAAAATGCTTGTCATAGGCTCTGAGTACAACTCTAGCTAGGTTCGTCACTTATCTTGTAAGGCCCCTCACAGGAATAGGATTTCCCTCACATCAGGTCCCTGGAACAGCCTGCACTGTACCCCTGGAAAAGGCTTAAAGCAGGAAGGAAGCTCATATAATAAAGGGCAGAGGCATGATATCACCCTCTTCTTATGCTGCACAGGCATGTGAAAGCTTGTAGCAGACTTCCTCCTGCACTGTCCAACACAAGAGTAATTACCGTCAAAGAAATGAGTCTCCAAGGTGGGTTGCCTTGCAGGGTTGGTCTTGGCAAGGTGGGAATACCTCTCCTCAGTTCAAGCTCCCCTCTCAACATAGAATCACAGAGTGTTATGCTATGTCACAGAACATAGCACCTCTAAATCAAAAGTGTCGTCAAAATGAGTACCTTCCCTTGGCCATAGGTAAACTTCTCACACCTCTGCGGTGTTCACCTGCAGTTCTCCATATTGATACCCTACTACCTCTCCAGGCCACTTTTCACGATCTTATTGCCTCCTCCATTCCCCTGAAGTCTGAGAGTCCCTGACACTCGGGACTGCAGGACATCTAAAACTATAGGACAACAAGGTGAGACTGTGAAGACTGCAAGTACAGGTCCTTCAGTCCAGCTCTGCATCACTGCCAGCCTTGCCTCAAACTCATCCTGCAGGCCTTCCTGGGCCAATGGTCCTAAGCAAGGCTTTCTCTGCACTTTCCTACGCGTCCTTCACCCTGTCCCAGAAATGTCCTCCCCAAGTTTCTTGCTATGCTGCAAAAAATTCTCCTGCAATGTGCCCCAATCCATAGCTCCTCACATACATTCTTCACCCCTCGTCCATAGAGTCACTACACCATGTCTGGGTAATTCTGTTGCAGGAGACCAGCACCTTTTGGCTGCTAGTATTATAAGTAGTATAAATCACTGGAATTGTCCATTAATTGAACTCTGGAAGTCATTCTGTTCTCAGTAAATCAATCATATTTTTCTTCTGAATATACGTATTGTGTAACAACAGTCTGCCTACTTATTTTCTTTCTTTGTAAACTGACTTGCAGTTTTCTTAATGTTTTTGCAAAGAGCATGTATTTACAAAAATTAACAATCTGCAATCCTCCACAGACAACGTTTCAAAAGAAATACATGTGGGCAACATATGTTCTCTTCTTGCCAATCTCAGCTAATCTAATGGCTTCTGATAATACCTAGCAAAGTCCCCACAGCTCACTGACTGCAGGTACTGCTGCTTATGGAATTTGACATTACGTATGTCAGCTGTGGTTTCTTCTCCCTGACTGGCTTGTCTTATCTCTAAATGAGCCAGAAAGAACCACTGGAGTTTTTAAATTCTCAAAGAAAAGGTGGAAAAAGCAAGTTAAAGGCAATCTAGGATATTACAGATGACCCCAAATATTTTCCACCCCTCTTTTGCTAAAGGTGGCTGCTTTTTACTATGTTCAAGGACCCTAGGCTTAAAGATACTCGAGTGACTCCCTAAGACATGCGGTAGATGATTTTATTGTCTTGCAGATAATCAATCATCTACTTTGTTTTCTTATTTATGACACTACTCTTGCATTCATCTGGATGTAAATACTCCTGGTTTCCTCCTGTGAAAAGCAAGTGGAATTAGCTCTCCAGCCACAATTTTCTCGTCGCGTTGTTTTTCAGCAGATTCTGTGACTCCCTCTATACTCCAGCCAAGAATAGTGTCACCTTACTAGTAATGAAAAAAACAATGAAATCTTGAAATCTTTCACAGATCAATCCTCTGAAATTAAGACATCTGGTTAGGGCCAGCCTCAGGGCCTTTAGGGTCAAGATTTTTTTCTTTTTTTTTTTCTTTTTTTTTTTAACTTTTCCTGGAACTATGTTATTGAATTTCTTTCAGACTGCCCATATCACAAGGACCCATAATCATGCAATCATGCACTGAATACAGAAGAGTAACCGCTTGCTTCATATGTCAAGGACTGAATAAACAGTGGTGTTTTTTCCTCCGTATATGTTCAATGAACATTTGCTGCTGTGGACAGACTGTGGGAATTCACGCAGACTAGCATGCCCATGTTTTGCACAGCCCCATTTAGATTCAGGTGGATGACTTGGCAAGATGCTATGGGACTGCTTGATGTACAGATGCTCTGAAGTGTAACATATTTGATTAGAACAGTAGGCAGATTGATTCCTTGTACGAGATTATCTCATGGTTTCTCCCTCGTGTGCCACAGCAATAAATGAATGCTAGCTCTGAAGCTAACTGGATGCTATCCAATTTAGATGATGTTTGCTTTCAAGTCAGTAGTAATACAGACACAAATGCAGGAAAAGGAATCTAGACAACATTGTGTACCTGTCTGATGCAGGTACTGAACTTGAACAACCTAAAAGAACTATAAAATCTGATAGATAATTTTTTAAATACTATTTGAAACTTTCTTTCTCCTATTCTTCAGTCTTTAAATTCTGCCTTCCAACCCTGCACAGACACTTTCACTTCAACAGATGTGTCCCCTTTGAGCTTTTCCTATTTAATATATTTCAAACTGAAGTCTCAAGCTGCTTGCTCACCTCTTTCTACTTCAACGGAACAGTTGAGATAGAAGGAGAAAAATAACTCAAGCAGATGTTTCAGAAGTTAGAAATGTTAGAAAAAAGTGGAACTTGCTAATGTGGATTTTATATTTGTGTGCGGCAGCATTAACAGATGCTCACAGACTAATAACTACTTCTATCATTTTCCATGGAAACTGATAGCAAGTTTGAATTAAAAAAAGTTGCTTTGAAAAGCTCACATGGAGTAATATGATTTATTACATACAGTGAAAGACAAAGAAATTTTTTCTAGGGAAGCATTTATTATGTTTCAAACAAATGAAACTGACAGACCCTTGCCCCAAGGAATGCAGCAGGTTGTGGCTTCCCTGTGTGTGGATGTATGAAATGCTGAGAAGGAGAAATTAGCTTCTATACACTGAGCTTCACAAAACCCAGTTATTCACAGGCCTATATTCCTTTTTGTCTCTTTTACTCTTAATACAACAAAAATAATACTAAGACACCTCTAGCATGTGTTGGTTGCAGTGACTATGCCTCTTTAATATGAAGAAGTAGGATTAGTGCATGCATTTGTACACACTCTCCAGATTTGATCAGCTAATAGCAACTTCAACAAACCTTGAGCACTACCAAAAGGTTTATAAACTGTTGAAGGCTATCCAGGCCTTTCTATAAGCAATGCCTTGATGAGTGTTAAAAAAAACAAACCAAAAAAACAAAAAAACTAAATCCAACAATTTATATCCTAGAGCACAAGTCTAAAGCGGGGGTACAAAATACGGGAAAACCCAAGCCTGTTGATGTACTTGTTAATGCTCATCTTCCTAGTCTCTTTTTGGACTTCTGTTTCCAGGCTGAGGACCAGAGTAGAGGTAACATTTAGGGAGTAACAGAGATGGCTCAATGGAAAGGACTATCTCTGGCATAGACAAGCTACAGGAAACAGAAGCCATTAGGAGCACTAGTTTAGTATATCTTCTCTGTCAAAGAAGGCTGGTGACAGAACAGTGAGAGTTAACACTTGATCCAATACCACAAACGAGTTCAAGTTTGGTACTTGATGGATTAATTGCTGCATATACAAACAGTATGGAAACTATTCCAACTTATAAATATATTCAATGAGACAGTAAAACTAGGTGATTTGCCTAGGGCCAGATAGCAAACTGTGACAGAACTGAAAGCAACAAACCCCAGCTCCTCACACACTCTTCTGTCCCATTCTGAGTCTCAGCCATGGACCTTAACTGCAGGAGAGCTCCGCCTTGCAACAAAACCTTACAGAGTCTTACTGACAACCTCAATCCATTTCCCCTTCACGTTAATGGCTGTCCAAAAATCCTTCAATTTCACCAAGATCCGAAGTGGATCCTTTACAGGTGAAAAATTAAGAAACTAGACTTTTTTCCTTTCAGTTTTCAGTGATAGACACTTTCACACTGCATATTGGTGTAAAAATGTTAGCCATATGGTAAAAGCAGCATATGTCAAACTGTTACATGTTTTTTTTTAATGCACTCTTATAACATGCTTTATGCTTTCTATACTGAGAGATGGAAGAAGCTTGAAACACCTGAGAGTATAAAAACTGTACAAAGATACAGGGAACGCATTTCAGAGAATAGTCATTATGCAACCAGCAGCAATTATATTTTAGCATAATTCTAGTTATTTGTGAACCAAAAACTATGTTTTGAGTTTTGCTTGTAGAGTAGAAAGAAATCTTTACACAGGAGAAAAAAAGATTGTTATGGCAGCTGAAAAATTAAATGGTCTTGCAAAAAATACCACACATACTTAAATTCAGAGCTATATACATATTTAACACTGTGGGAGGTTTGTATTATCTTCCTCTAGTTTTGAATGGTATAGTGTTTGAAGCATTGCTAACATAGAATAGGATGTAATTATTTATTCTCTTTCTCCCTTGTTTACCTTCCTTCTCTTCCATTTATTTTTCAGGTCAGAACTTGCATCAGCTGAAGTTAACTGCACATAATTCATTAACTTCACATATGAAGGACTGGGGGGGTGGGGGGATTTCTTATACTTTTCTCCACAGCATTCGTTTCTCAGACAGTTCTCTAAGAAGGTAAAAGGGAGTAACACTGCTTACCAGATTCAGCGAAGTCACCTGAGCACCACATGATTCTTTATGCATAACAGTATTTTGCTCCATAATTTCAAATAAAAAATACACAAAGTTGTTTTTAAGTGTAATTGCGAATTCCTAAGCTAAACGTGTAGCAAATATCTTTTACATTTGCTTTTGTATACTTTACTAAAAGGGGGTCACTTCATGAAAAATTCAGCAAGATATACACATACTGTTGTTTAGGGTAGTCAAACATATACTCTGAATTCTGAAGATACATTTAGAATGCTGTGTTTTGATACAGTTCCATTTGACACAGGTTTATTGATCAGAATACGCCTACCCGCATTTCATTAAAGTTACAGGACATGTTGCAAGCCTATGTGCTAAGCGGGGCCCACTCTGAGAAGGGACTGGACCACATGTCTTCCACTGGTCCCTTCATGCTTATACTACTCTGTGATTCTCGGCAAATATTGGTATGAAAGCCATTTTTAGCAATTAATTTTCTATTTATATTTTAGCTATTAGTGTTTGCGAGCAGGTAATAAAAAATAAAAAAGTAAGTCAACAAGTAAGTGGCCAGCAGGTCGAGAGAGGTGATTCTGCCCCTCTACTCTGCTCTGGTGAGACCTCACCTGGAGTACTGCGTTCAGCTCCGGAGCCCTCAGCACAAGAAGGACATGGAACTGTTGGAGCG
>Ga0065711_1003211_pt1 | contig 29146 bp, 10 predicted proteins | sample Hoacrofraction12_FD_59098 | JGI IMG/M metagenome (GOLD analysis project Ga0065711, IMG submission 59098) | Hoatzin crop microbial communities from Cojedes, Venezuela - Epithelial fraction 12 v2 (version 2) | ecosystem: Host-associated > Birds > Digestive system > Esophagus > Crop | place... | reverse complement strand
TCAGATATTTGTAGGCATTTATAAGGTCCCCTCGCAGCCTTCTCTTCTTCAGGCTGAACAAGCCCAGTTCCCTCAACCTCTCCTCGTAGTGGAGATGCTCCAGTCCCCTCACCATCCTTGTAGCCCTATAGCCTTGTAGTCAATTGGTAAAAGTTCAAAAGCCCTTCATGATCTAGTCAGATTTCTATATTCTGACCTGAACAAGAAGTGGGATCACATTTCAACAGCAGGCTTTGGCCCATCCTTGGGTTATGGTGGGGTAGCAGTGAACTGGTTCACAAGGTGTGACTCCTAACCTCTTTCTCTCTCCTGCTGATGGACATAGCAGCAGATGGCTGTGGGATGCGCACGCCTGTTTTTCATTCAGATGCATCAGCAATGCCAGCTCAGTACTCTTCAGGGCTATGTGTTGTCCCCCTGTTCTTCTAGTCTCTCCTCATCAGGAAAGCGCAGCGGTTCCCAACTCTAACCCTCCCAGCAATGGTTGCTGGAGCATGCATTTGGCTATCTGGGCTGCATTCACTGCTCAAATAGCTGTTTCCTGTCTCCTTTAGGGAAAAGGCACAGGCCAGATGGTGATGCAGGGTCAAAGCACCACCAGCAGAAAATCATTATCATTAACTACATCTCCCCACAAATATATGCTTATTTGTCAGAATGAAGTTTCCCTTGTGAAATGTTAAAATTTTACCTCATAATAATTCTGCTAGAAAAAAGCTCTTTTAGCCACCAACAACTCCATCTGATTAACCAAGAGCATAACTGTTAACGGACATGGCAGTGGAATTTATTCTTTATATTTGAAAGTAAATCCAGCTTAACATCCCCTTAACCTTCACAGAAAGCTCATGTTCTTAGGTTGGAACCATGCCCTTAGTATCCATACTTCATGGCTTCACATCATGTCCTGACTACCCATATGCATGTCCATCTGTTAGGCTGGCATGGTGCCCTCCCACAAGTTGCTGAACTCTTTCCCTGGGACATGGCTGAGCACTGAATGTTTACTTAATACTTCATGCGACTTCCTGCCTGTGTGGCTATGTGTGTGCATGTGCTGTAACCCTCCTGTTTGTAATGGGCAGGATGGAAGATATTTGCCCAATTCACTTCAGGCAAAATAGTCTCAGTGCAATTCAGAACATCTTTAGTTAGGGGGCTTTTGCTAGAAAAATGGTAAGTAATTCCATGGAATGAGTTAGATTTTCTAAGCTGAATATCTAAATCCAAAGTTTAACAGCAAAACATGATTTTTTTTAGGAAGAAGTGCAAATACCACAAAAAAATGTCAATGCTGAATAATATTAATGAGAATAAATACCCCAGAATAAAGTATTCATGTGCTAAACACCAAATGGAGAAGGCTTGGAAAGGTATCCTACCTAGAGGGCTGGATTTTAGAAAGTTTTCACATAGTGTTCCAGCTTGCTTGGCATGATTGAATTTTGCCAACTTTGTTTTTCAAGTTGAACACAACTATTGATAAATAGCTAAATAAAATTGTGCTTCTTTTAGCAGCTGCTTCTGGGTGGCATCTAGTTCAGAGCACACATCCAGGCTCAACCTGCTTCATCAAAATGGGTGATTCCAAAGTCCTGTCACTGCAGACCCTACAGCTAGTGACTCAGGCTCTCCCCCATGAGATGCTCCGCCTGCTGCTTTTCCTTTCTATCACTTACACATGCTTCCTCAGAGCTCCCATTGGGCTGTAGATCCCTTAGCATCTCTTGGGAAACACTACTATATAGTACTCACTCATACTCATGGCTTCTGATTTACTCCTTGGGGACAACATAGGAAAGGAAGAAATATAGACGTAGTAGAGGAATTTCTAAGGCAAAATCACTCAAAAAATACTCAAATGAATACTTTTGCAAATTGATAAAATTGCTCCTGAAGTATGTTTCCACATGTTTCCTGGAAGATGAAAATTTGGTTGCTGCTCAAGAAAGACTCTGCTCTGGCTCACGTGCTCCTCTGTAAGGCTCTGACACATTCACCCCACCCGTGAACTTTTTGTAGGAAAACTAGTGAATGAAGCTCTGAGTTGAAGGCCTTTTATTTTCCATTTGGACTTTCAATTTCCTGTAATAGTCCATCAGCCTTCCTTGGATATCTGGTTCAAAGGCATTACAGTAATCTGTTTGAGACATAAACTGCTTCAGGCATAGTGCAAAATGGAATGCATAATACGAAATGGTGCAGTGTTCACAGCCACCACCCAATTTGTCAAACTATGTGTTCCACGTACTGGTTCTTGAGACAACTTTCATAATTTATTTAGCTATCTATATGGGAAATGAACTCTGCTTATAACGTTGCCCGGTTTGTAGGGTTGAATTGCAATGCAAATTCTGGCTAATAATCAAGAATAAAAAGAGTTGATGCTAAGTCATCATATATCCAGTCTCGAAACTATCCTTTAGCAGAACTCTGTCAGTGTAAGTCAAAGCATATTTCTGTCATAATAGTCTATTTGCTGTATTCAGTCCTTGTTGATTTTGAAGTTGAATAACTTTAGGCATTGATTATCTTTCAACTTGCTAAATTGATGACCCTGAGCAACTGAGTAACATACACCTTACTAGTATCCAAGCACCTCATTTTAGATTTGTTGCTTCTGTGGAACTTTGTAAAAAGTATAAATGTGTGACTTACATATAGCTAGCTGACTTGTGTACATTGGTGGTTGGCAATTTTACGTGCTTTGATGTCTTAGCTGTACAGTCCCCTTGAACTTTTACATACCAAAAATATATGTAGCTCACATACGCACATGCATGTATGTATGTGTTCTATACATGAAACAATGTAATCAATAGTCAAGATGGTCTGACAACTTTTATTGTAAAACTGTATTGTTTGCAGTAATTGTTCAGCTTTAATTTTTATATTGGTTATTTTCTTCCAAAGCTATAACTTCATGGGAAGTTTTGCATAGAATCAATAAATTGTTAATGAAAAGAAGACAATTGGGCATTTCTGGTAAGGTACTGGAAATGATACTTAACTTCAGGTATTTTGAGTTATCTTCGTTTACAGGTTATAGCTGCATCTTAAGGAAATTGGTCCTAACAGACAACAATTAAATACCCTATATGTTTTCTTGAATAATTCATTCATGATATGGAGGACTGAGCAGCTGAAAAAATGAAGAACAGTAAAATAATAATGAGAAACTCAAGTGCAGAAAATAACACTCGAAACTTCACACTGTAGCTTCATTGCAACATTAAAGTTTGGTAGATGGGAAAATGAATGATTAGACCTAAAACTCCACTTTCATTTTCTTAAATGCCTGAGATGATATTATTTTTGTGAAAGACTTAATGAGTTTTAAAGATTCTATATGCTGATTGAGTTACCTTTACTTCAAGAACTGAAATGTGTAAATTGCATTGCATTCATGTCTTTTCTGACATTAATACCACAAATATTAAAACGGTCTATTTATTTAAAGATAACAACTTTCTAATATATACAATATGCACTTTTCTGCAGAGTGCAACCACTACAGTCCACTGTAAGCTCATCCTTTTCTAATTGCAGTAGATAAATCTGTGGTAATCTCCTTTGCAAGTATGGCATAGAACATATTATAAATACCACAAGAAGGGCAAAATTTGTCGTGCGGTAAAGGTCAAATCAATAAAACCCATAAAGAGTATAATGAAGCCCATTGGCTGAGATTCAGCTAGACACTTAAGTAGATGACAACGTTTTAGCTTGGAGAACTCCCATTGACTGAAGTGTTCTGCTGAATATTGTCAGTAATGTGTACTTTGCATATTACTTTATTTGTCTTTATATTGTTAAGACATTACAGTTAAACCCCCCACGGCAGGGGGGTTGGAACTAGATGATCTTTAAGGTCCCTTTCAACCCAAACCATTCTATGATTCTACGATTCTATGAAAATCTTCTGTTTTGTGCAAATGACAGTGGAAAACCTGAAATATTTATGAACTCTTTTGTGTGTGACAAAAATTATATAAAGCTTGGAAAAAAAATTCAATATTCAGAACAAACCCCATCTGTACAAACGTGTAATTTGAAGCGAAATCTGAACTCCTGCTCTGGCTTTTTTCTACCTTTGAAAAACTTCTTCTTAGGAGTTCTCTCCCCATATTTCACTTCAACTAACATCAGGCACTGACTTTGAGAGAAAGGTAGCTGAAGTCGTCCACCTTTTTGTTGCAGCATCACAGCCCCGTGAGGCACACTCTCTGAGTCCACTATACCCATCCTGGATGTCATTGTGTCATGTTGATCAGCAGAGTATCTGAATTTTGGCATACAGCTCTATGTTCTTACTCTGACCACTTTGCTTACTTTTACAGGACATTCCATATATCCCTATAAATCTGGGTATAAGGAAACTGTAATGTTCCCTTCACTCTGAAGAAAACCAGGCTTTGTGCCCCTGGGCAAAAAGATATCAAACCAAGCTTGCTGCTGTCTGTGCGGCAGAAAATTGAATTCAGTTCAAGGTCTTTTGAAGTTAATTTCAGAGCTCCAAAGATAAGCTTGATTTTCTTTTCACTGACACAGATATTGCATGAGTTGCTCTTGATCTTTGCAAATTTGAGAGAAGATTTCATACTCATGCTGTGCGTTTTCAAAATCAATTTCACAATTGCTTTGCATCTCACTTCTGAGATTCCAAACTGAGCTAAGGACCAGTTGAAAAATTGTTACAGGAATACTTTCCTTGGAGAGTTTTGGCTAATGCAGAATTTTCATAAAGTTATCTGGGGAGAAATTTTCACTTTTTCTTGGAAAAAGATCCAAATGAAAGAAACAAATACAAATGGTTTTTGTGAAAACTTAATCTTTCAAATGGGGAGTACTGAACTGCAACAGTGCCAAGTGTAAGTCGTACTTCATTTATAGTATACTCCCCTTGTATTTGCTGGATTCTCTGGCCATGCTGCATCTCCCATGATATTTTATAAGTGAGTAATTCTCAGAATAGGCAAAGTACTGTAAAAAAGTTTCAAAAAATCCCAAACCAACTAAACCTCCAATGGCTGAGAAAACTAAAATAATTCCATCTCCATTGATTTTATACAAAACTTAAGATTTCTTTTCATTTCTTCTTAATGGGAAAATATCAATTTGGAATGTATTAACAATAAAATTTTTCCACAAATTTTCTCCTCTCAAAAAAGCTTTAAATTAGATTGTTGTAGACAGACTTTGTTTTGGAGCTTCACTGCTTTTGGGCCTCCTTCAGGTTTACTTAGTTTGCATACCTGAGACTAGCTGCAAAATACTGATTTTAATAGATTGTACCTGTAGTGTACAGTTGTAAATAATGTGTCCAGATTCACATCGCTCAATTAGGGAAACAGTTTTGGTGGGACTGAAAATTCTTTCACTGTAAAACTCTCAGGCTGTTCCCTTTTCTTTGGTGACTCTGAAGTCAGAAACTCAGCTCAACTACCGTGTGACTCCAAAATTAGTATAAATACGCTTTGGAAGGAACAATTATTTTCACTTCAGAGAGTGCACTTCATCCACGTACTTTTGAAGTTGTGCAATATTATTGTTTCTGTGTTCAGGTTTGTTGTGTGTTCTGGCTAATCTTGTGCTGTTACTGCAATGGACTTCTGAAACTCTCTTTCAAGCCTGTGTTGCCATTTGACACCCAAGAAAAGCAGAGGCTAACCTCACTAAACCATAACTGGCAGGGCAACTGAAGAAGTGAATGGAAGCAGAAATTAATCTGACATGAGAAAAAAGAGCAGGAATACTACAAGTCCAGCAAGCCAGCAGTTTTCAGCCTCAAAGGGAAATCTAGCAAGCATTCCAGATTGAGATGTCTGTAAAAGTCAGTGGGAAAGAAAAGAAATTCCCCTCTCTTCCTTGCCAAAGCCTATTGCCTGAAACAAGGTAAGCATTAATCAAGACTAAAGTGTGTCTGAAAAATAAAAAGAAAAGTCAGTTCAGATCCAACTAGGAATATATTCTACTAATCCATCCATAAGTCATGTTAGCATGCTAGCACACCCAACTCTCAAATTCTATGCTTTGCTGGAATTTGCTGTTGCAAATTAGTGTTACTTTAATGAAGCATTTTGTAGCTTTTTTAATTTTCTTTGTTTAAACTCCCATTATAGAAGTATTTGAGGGGCGGTACAATAGACCGTAGCAATGCCTTCATGGTTATGCCTCCCTGAAGAATCTGAAAAGGATAGAACTTGCCCGTGAGGCTTCCTTTAAGATACCAGAAAGCATGTAGTAAAATCCTTACATAGGCACTTGCTGGTGTTCACTTGTTGTTAAATTGTATTTCAAAATAATAATTTTCTTGTTTAATGGTGAGATTTTAATCTTTGGCACATTAGACTATGTTATATAGTTGTTCTGTTCCAATGGTTTATAACAGAGGTCTTTAATTGCCTCTTGCCTGATTTTCCTTTTCACTTTCTCTACTCGGGACCCAAACATCACTACTAGGGAAGGGGAAATTCTTCTCACAGCCATAACAGTAGAAATCGTAAGTGAGATTCATCACTGTACAGATACCTAGCATGGTATGCCTGTGTTTCAAACAGCTGGACAGGCATATGCACAAAAGGCAAATTTTTAGCATTCAAACTATAATGACTGTGTAGATGGACCCTTTGACCCCTTTGACCCTATTACACAAGTCTAGTGAAGTCCCAGATGAATGGGTCTGCTTTTGCCACCCCAGAGTTATGAAATCAGGTAATGATACACTTCAGAAGTATATCAAGGTCATTTTAGCATCTGGGTTATTTTTCATAGTACAAGGCCACATTTAACAGTGTGTCCTGCATAAGCTGCTTGTATTTTTGAGGTGAAATCTAAGTCTTACTTAAGTCATTGAAACCAAGTTGTTTATTTTTCTGTGAAACATTTATGTAAGTCTTGTAAGACTCAAGAATTCTATAAAAAAATGTAATCCTCTGCAGGGAGAAGTGTCTGTAACTAAATCCTGTCATAAAGTTCAGGAAAGCATCCTTACCTGAACACGTATTCCTGTTTCAGGAAGTGCAGTGTGGTAGTTGTTGAGCAATGACCAGTTTACAAAGAATGCTCATCGTGAAGAGGGATGAAAACTGCTACTTAACCCCCGGCAGAGAGAGAGGATGCTTTGCTTGTCCTTAACGCTTTTGATCTGTGTTTTTTTCTTCTGCCTGCTACCCTTTGCAGTAGTGATCTGAAGCATAAAGATTTTGCTTTGTTTAGAGGACTTCAGGCTGTAGTTGATGGGCAGGGCCTTCAGTGATTGAGCTTTTATTCAATAAAATTAAATTTCCGTATGTTGCCCTCAGATGGAAGATTTTAGTTTTAACAATTTCTGTCATTTGGTGACATTAATAATAGTATACGAAGGTCACTTCATGTTACTCTCTAGGTTTTGTTGCAATATAAAATATGTGTCTTGTTTTAATTTGCTATGACCATGAGCAGTATCTGAAACGCTAGTCTATGCCAAGCTTTGACAAAGATTAAAATCCTGTTCATGGCAGTGGTATTGCAGACATGGAACCACAGTTGAATTCTACATGTAATGCCTTCCTAAAACAGGAGGCCTTGAGTAGCAGAACTGTGCAAGCCCTGGAGTAGCATAAGCTCACAAACAGATACTGGCAAGCAAGAAAGCTTCATTCTTATCACCTGTCTACCTGACTTGATGGGAGTGTTTATTTATGTCTGGAAATACAGTGGTATATAACATCTGAAGTCAAAGTACGCCAGAAGGCCAAGACCACTATATGCTGCCCACAGCGTAGACTAAAGCTATACTGACCTTTGGAGGAGGAAAGGCTCTCTATTTCCATATCTTTCTATCTGAACTACACTTTTGGAATACATTTTCAGTTGAAAGGATGCCATAAAATATTAAAGTTGTTAAAAACACGTGACATAAGGCAAAGACTAATATTAGAAACCTATAAATTAGAAAATTAGGAGCTGTATTTCTTGCACAGTCTAAATTAACATACACAGTCAAAAGTAACGTGCATACGTTGTCAGTGCAAATTTTTAAAATCTATTAAAAAAATAAAGGGAATATTTATAAGTAACATAAAAATATAATACAGGTTACTTTTTCTCATAATTTATAAGTTACTTTCAGTGAGATTTTTACACATGATTGATTATTTTAGTACATGACATTATTTTAAAATAAAGTATTCATAAACTGGAATATATAAACTTTGTAATGGAGGTAATGTATACAGCAATCTGTAGCATCTCTGGCAATTATTTATTAGTGAAATTGTGTATTCAATTAATATTGTATCATTTGATAAAGCATTTATATAGATCCTGATCTGATCTAGGAGCCCTATAACTCTGATATACAGTGCTGTTGTTATTCAGAAATGCTGAGAATAGTATGTAACAGTTGAAGACTTATTTTTTGCTAGACGGATCTTCAAACCCGTCTGCAGAAATATCACGTGGGTTACATCTTGATGCAATACTCTAGCAGGTGGAGAAATTAAGGTAGGAATACAATACTTTGCTAGAGGGCTTTTACACTCTATCCATCTCACTATCCTGTTCCCTGGAGAAAAATTAAGAAGTTTTTTTTTTCTGTTTAGTTACCTATATTTCCCAGCCACACAAAGAGTCAGTCTCACTGTTTTTCAGTTATAAATAAAGTGTTACTGTCAGAACTCTAGTCCAATGTATGGGCTGTGTTCCAGTTTGCAGCCAGAATGCTTTGGACTTGTATCATTTGGTGTGCGTTTCTTTTTACATGGCAGAGGTAACATTCTTTCTGGTTTCTTAGAACACTGTGGGTATGAAACTAAAATGTACCCTTGAAATGGCTTAGGGAGGTACCTAATTTTGTGACAGCTGGCACAGTATTTCATGCAGAGAAGGACAAATTTACATTTTCATAGTAAACAAACAACTATGTGTAATTTCTTCTAGTCCTGAGCTCTTCATACTCTTGTGCCTGCATTAGAGCAGACTACTGCATATCTGTGATTGTCATGCAGTAAAATACAAAATGTGAATAACTGTCTACATTCCTTTTCTGCATCACATAGGGATGTTTGATGTTGTCCAGCATTATTTAATGTATCATTATTTATTATTTTTCCTTTGCAACTCTCAACTGCCAGAAATACTCAGCTTTATTCCTGCTTTTTACACCCTCAGGAAATAGAAGGAGAGTCTTCTACACAGTCAAAATACACTGAAATTTTGCCTCTTATATAGACAGAATGCCCCCTGAGGGACAACACAACATCTGTGCTTTCTGCCAATGTGAGAAAACTGGTCATGCTACTGAAAAGCAACAATGGTGGCACAGGCAATCTACCTTGTCCTCCAACCTTTTCCCTGTTGCTGAATGAAGAAATTAAAATTATCTTGCAGATCAGTTGCACTAATAAATTTTCTCGTCTGTTATATGAGATGGAGTTAGAAACAGTTTCCTTGATAGTTCTCCAGCTGTGAGACTAAGTCCTAATCCTTAACTAGAGGGAGAACTTTAGAACAAAGTATATACTGGTCCTTCTCCCAGATAAGTTGGAGACATGTTAGGAAATAACATATTCATAGAACTAATAACAATACGTATCCTCTCAAAATTCTATATACACCAGTGCATGGTACTAGCAAAATCTTTAAATCTACATCCCTACTATCTTTTTAGATAATTTTGAAAATTAAAAAATATCACCTAAGTGAAAGGGCTCACAGCATGGTATCTAAAACTTAGAAGTAATTAGAAGTGGTATTTTCATGAATAGTGTAGGTAGATGAGGAGAGTTTGCCTGAACATCTCATTGCAATTGAGTAATCACAGTTCAGTGGCTGGCAGTTAACTGGTAAAATCATCTGACTGCTTTTGTATCATTCTGTTGTCTTTAATATACTGTGGATTATTTTTTCCTTAAATTCTTCAATAGACTGTGGATTATTTTTTCTTTAATTGTTATAGAGCTTGACCCTCTTCTAACAGGTAGGTCTTGAACAGTCAATATCCTGCCCCTAAGAAATTCTGCTATGATGCAATATCATACTTAGCAGCTTCCACATATGAACAGCAGATGATATGAGCTGAATACACATAAGCATGTGTGACCGTATGTTGCCATCCTTTAGTTCTGATTAACCCTTCAGTGCTCTTTGCCTTTGCCATTTAACAGTCTTGTTTGGAAATGGGAAGGATTTCAAACTGTGAAAACATGAATAATTTTTTCCTGCTTACACTAGTGGTTGGAGTTTTTTTTATATTATTGTGATAGCTGTGAATAATCTGCTTGACTGGTCAGTGGCTATGAAAGTCTGTTTTGTTCCCAGCTACTTACAGCTCTTCTGTGTTTAACAGCAGACAGACACTGGAAAGCATGGTTTGGTAAAAGTCACAACACATCATTGGTGAGACATTGCTTCCAGCCACTGCTACCAACCATAATTTTATTCATTTTTAGGATTCTTTACTCCATTATTATTTTCTGTTTCTATTTTATGCAATAAGGAACTCTGCTGTTCCGGTTGTTGATAAACTAGTGAATTTTTTTGGTGCTGAGTCATTTTACTTAGAATTGTAGAAATACTTTACACTCTTCTTATCAAAATACTTAAGTTGAATGGCTTTGACATTGCTTCATGTCTCAGGTAATTATTTAAAATGTCAGAAACACACAGTCATGACTTACATGAGCTATGCCGAGTGCTTAGCAACAGAAATATGAGTACATATGCACCTGCTTTCTGCCTCTCAGGAAGCTTGAATTTGGCCAGATTTCCTCCAAAAGATAATGGTGTGAAAGAGGAGTTGCCTGCCAGCCTTGTGGTGCTTCAGTGGTTGGGGTGCTCCACAGAAGCCCCTCATGCAATGTGGGACATGGTGCAACCTCACCATAACTTAGGGCAGATCCATCTCTCTTTAACAATAGTATAAACTAGAATGTGCAGTTTGGCTTCTCTCCTTGAACTCTAGGCATTTAAGCCATATCAGACATTGGCTTGAAAATACTTCTAAAATATATTTGGTATTACCACTGCCTTCCTAGGCAGATATCCTGATTGCAGCCTACTCCTGTATTTTGGGATGAGACCCAGACATGCAGTAGCTTGCCCTACCTCCTTACCAATGCTTTAGCTTCTATAGATCAAGAAAGAAATTACATTGCTTTCTACCCATCACATCACTTAGTCTAGGTAAAGACTGAGTGCCCTGACTAATGGCCTGATTAGGGCCTGAATTTAAATAGCTCCCAGTATAGTAGGAATAAAAGCAAAAGTTTTATGTGGAAAAGATCCACTGTTAGTTGATTTGTCCATAAATACAACAGCTCAGACTTGCAGTAACTCACTGAAAGACTTGAATTACACAATGATTTCACATGGCATACATAATGACCTTTTCTGTTCAGTTTTGTACATACAGGAATTACTTTCCAGCATATGTTTTTCTGTAACTATATGTTTGCATTAGCTGGTTTTGTTTACTATATTTGAGGAAGTAATAGCTACTTGCTAAATATTAGTTTTGTAATATGGTTAAAATATACAAATAGCTTTCACAAAAGCAATAACCTTTGGCCCCTAAACTACTGATCATGGACGAACTATAGTCAGAGAGCAATTTTTTTGTTCAGTAGAAAAGATTTTTAATATCAGCATGGTTAGCTGTTTGCATCTGGTATCTGCTGCTTTTGAAAAATGCTTTGTAGGTTTTATGAAATATATCTGACTCAGTTTACATATTCATTAACTGTAAAAGCCTGTACAGAAAAAGAACAACAGTAGAAGAGTTTAAAAAAAGCACTTTAGTAGTGTTAGTAAATTAAATGGAATTTTTAATCGTTTTAGGCTGTCCGTATAACTACTCAAAAGCCATTGATGCTGGATGACAGAAGGAAATCCCATTTAACATCTGCCTGTCTCTGTCCACCTTCACACCTACACTAGTATCTAAATATGGCACCAAAGGCATATTGGAGGAGGAATTAAATGACAGAAATGGCAATTCAAAGTCTGGTTCTCAATTATTTTGCTATAAAAGCTGAAGAAAATTAGACAGCAAACTACTATGTATTTATAGCTGTTCCTGCCTATTAGTATACTTCTTCAGTTAAAACACATACTCAACAAACTAACAAATTATATGCCACATTTTCACCAGACTTCCTTTAATATATACTGGTGTTACAAAGGCTATTGTACTAAAGTTTTTTTATTAACCATAAGATTACTTAATTCAACATACAGCTGTTGGTTATAACATCTTCAAAGAAAACTAAAAATATTTTCAACCGCAGGCAATTACAGAGATGCTTGGGGGAAGGAGGCTTACAAAATACAGCACAATACTGAAGAAACTAATACAGTAGCTTGCCATAAGAAAATTAATGTAAATGGACTTTATTTTATTTAAATGTACAAAAACAGAGTGAGAGCATTTATAACTACCCAACTAAAATACATTAAATCTTATTTCAAGATAAACTCAGTGGATATTGGGCAAGAAAGAATAAAGTTGCTGAAAGTCATTGAAACGGAAAAGATTTTTTCCTTTTGTATTAATATGAAGTACAGTAATTTCCCATGTGGAATGGAAAAGAAGGATTTTTCTGCCAAAACCTCAAAATAACCCAAGACACATAGCTGGGACAAAGATGTTTCTTTAACTTTGTTCTAACTGTTTAACCTTTGCTCTAATGCTGGAGCAGCCCCGTCAGTGAGATGTTACTGAAGAGCAGCAGCCTGCATCTTATCACTGTAATTTATCTCAGTGCTCAGAACTACTCCGGACAGCAATATGTGAGACCCCATGGCTACAACTGCTACACCAGCTAAAGCTGACATGGTTCTAGGTTGGTGGGAATTTTCGGAGAAAAACTGATGATTGAGTAAGCCACTGCTGAAAATGATGCTGCAGGGTTGGGAGAGAAAGAGACGTTTGTTTATAAGACAGAGATGCAGACATGCACAAATTGAGACTGTAAGGATTTTTTTTAATCAAGGCTTCTGTCCCATAGCTAACAGTTTTATCTTGTTATTGCCACAACACTTTAGCCTGGATTTGCATTTTTTTCCATCCAGTGTCAATTCTGCTTTCTTTAAAATATGTTTTGACTTCAGTTTTGTACTGCAGAACTCCAAGACCACTCTTAGGGATCCTGTTTATCTCCTCTGCTCCATTTAAAAGTGGAGGGAAGATTCTAGATACAGATGGATGAAACCAGTACCCAGGGTCAGCCAGTACAAATTGCAGCCATTCAGGAGTAGGCAGACCAGTGACAGTGAAAGAGAGAGGAGAGAAACTTCAGGTTGCCTGTATGCACAAGCCATTCATATACACAGACAAAGCATAGGAATACTGGGTTATCAAGTTCACTTGCAAATGCATGAGGTTGGATGTGAAACAGAGGCATCCTGGGTTGAAATAATTTATTACTTCATGTAAAAGCCATACAGATTTTTTTAGTTTCAGTGAAAGTTTCAGAGATTTTAGATAGTAGCAAATATTTGAAGGTTTGATCAACCCCATTTTTTTTCCAAGTGTGTTTTCACCTTGAAAAGATGTTAGAAATTGAAAGAAGGTTCAATTGTGTAGGATAAAGAGGTAAGAAAAAGATTTCAGAGAAACAAATCACAACAGTTGTAACTGTTCTTCTCAAATAAAGCTCAGATTCATAGAGCTATTTGGGTAATTAGGCATCTAAGATTTACTGTAATTATTTAGAGTTACATCTCTAGAACACCCTGGCCCTGTCAATTTCAGTGAGGGAAATTTCTCTTCCAGATCCCTTCTAGATCAGATCATAAAGTGGGTTTTCTCTGCTGACAGGTGGATACTGTGAGTGCATGATGAGAATTTTTCTGCTCAGAAGGAAGAGGAGCATACACAAAATACAATAGAATGCACAAACTACAATAGAATGCATCATAAAAAAAAAACATTAAAGTACAAGGAAAGAGTTTTAGATAGACTGGTGAAAACTTTGAGGGAGACTTTTCTTCCTTAAAGTTTTTCAGCTTCATTCTTTCTTTTTTTCCAGAATAAAGCTACATTCCAAATTATTCCAGTCCTGACTGGAAAAAAATTTCTGTCCCCAGCAGTTCGAGTAATGAGAAAAAGGTTGTATACACTTTCCAGGGAGCTGCAGCATGAGAGTGTTTGACTGACTGTGTTTCCTTTAGGCCTGGAAAGTAAGTACTGAGTTCTTCAGGCTGCTGCTTCTCAGAACATGAGATATTCTTGCAGTGAAGAAATGTGTATCACATGCTCTTTCTGGTGGTTGGTACAAGAGAATTCTTTATGCCATATTTATACAATATTTGACAGGAAAGGAATTACATTTGGTGAAATGTGTAAGCTCTGAACATTTGTGAGGTTTTTGTAAATGATGTGTAAAAAACTTTTAAAGCATTACGTGCTATAATTACAATCATTTTATGTGAGTACTTGCTTAGAACTTGCTGCTTGTTAAATATAGTTTCTCATCTTCAGAATTACCTTCATTACTAAGAGATTTTCCATAAATAATTTTTTGCCTGCTTTACAATGTTAACAATTTCAAGGAGCAGCCACCATCCACACAAACAGCAGTTTGAGGCAGTGCAACTAAAGGCTAAATTTTGCATTAACGTCAGCCAATGTTTCTGCAAACAGAAGCAGTCCTGGCCTGTCTTGGACAGCTAATTTCCACTCTATGTAACCCCTTCTGTTGTGCAAGTACAGATGACTGTGTGGCTATGTGAAACCATAGTGAACTAAAATTAAATGGGTTTTTGTCTGGCTAATATTTAGTCAGTTCTCCTCCCTGTTCCAGATCACTAGAGACACACATCCCATTGTGTCATGGGGTAACATGGGGCCAAGAATAAGCACGCGAAGCAGACTAAGGACAAGACTCATCCTTTCAGCGTCAATGACAAGCTGTTTATGGTTACAGATTCATTTTCAGAAACAATTACTCCTAATTACCTTATTAAATAGATTACACAGGGTCATTTCTTTTGCCAGCACTGGACATTGCTTCGGCAGTAGAAAGCTCCAGCTTAAATTTTGCCTCAGCTGTGTGTATTAGTTGTGCCTACAATATGACTACCTTTTTTGTGGCCAAGGCAGTGCTGATTATTCCTTAGATGATAACATTAAAAGATTACAGAAAGTTTCAGCTAAAAACCTGAGCTGGACTGCTTTCTAGGCAAGCATAAAAATTTCATTTTAAAACAAAGTTGTTGACATCAGTCATGTTCCACTAACAGGAGAAAAATGTATAATCTGAATTAGTCTTTGGTTGCTTTCATTGATGACTAGACTTCAAGGACTGAAACCTGCCAGGGACAAACTTGTTATTGGTGAAATCCTGCAGGGTTTATGCAGGCCTGGTAGTAAAACAATGCTACCTACTGCAATGCAACAGATTTTTGAAACAGAACACTTACTGTAGACTTTAAAACACCTTGTACTGTGACACTGTTCCAAAATGATTGACTGTGATAGTTACAGATTGGTTGAAATGCATTACAGGATATGCATTATATATCAAGACATTATAAACTATGAGAAACTACTGTCAGACAAGCAATTAAGATAGCTCATCTTCCAATGCTAATTACAAAATGTCTGGAAAATACCTTATCTACATTTATGAAGCTTCCTGCATTGATCAATGGAGTAGATATGACAGTCTAAAGAGGGGTGCTATGATTACTAAAACCTCAGTTAAATAGGTATCTAAATGGCACTGGAGGATGAATCACAAATGCATACTGGTGCAATACTAACCTGTGGAAAGAGAGGTGTTTGGGAGTAGATTTTGTGACCTTGGAACAGCTTTTAGATCCATAAACTAGTTTTTCTCAGGTCCTCTGGAATGAGTAATGTCTTCCAACATAAACTGATGGTGTTGATACTCAAATCTAGCAGCTAACTAGGAAACAAGCTATGTTAATGGCAAATGAGAGTCCAAAATGCATTTCATAAGGTACATATGAATGCTACTTTATGAGACTCTTTACTGTTGACACTTCATCTGAAACACTAAGTACCATCGTGGGCACTGAAGTTCAAGAAAATTAAAGTGAAATCAGCATAGGTGTAGAGAAGGGTAGCCAACAGAATGAGAGGCTTATCTTGCTATGAAAAACTGGTGAGTAGCCTTACAAAGTGAAGGTTAAGGGGGCGGACAAGTCCTGTATGCAAACACAAGGGGATGAGCTAAGAAATATTTGCGCCGAAGTCAAAACTAGCAGTGGAAGAAATGGTTATTAATGGCTCAGGTACACACTTCAGCTGGAAATTAGATAAAAGTACATAATCATTGAAATAATCAAGTTCTGAAAAAGCCTTTCAGGTAGTTGGCCCAAAACCCATAATTCTGTTTAAATTGGAACTTAGTAAGTTTAGTAAACATTATTTGCCACTCTCTGCAATAGAAGCAGGTGGGACTTGATGGCATCAAAGTTATTTCAACTTTAATGCTCCTGTTGCAACTGAATTAGGTTCTAAAATATAATTTTCAGTCAGCTTTCCCATCCCTTCCAATACTTAAGGGATTATTTTTATCCTTTGCTATGGTATTAATAGCAAGTCAATGGTTATTTCCGTCTACCTACTCATCAGTGTGTCAATGATGATTAAATGGATCTGCATTGCATTACACAATATCCCTGCTGGTCAGACTTGAGTATTCTTTCTTGCTGCAACAATTTTACTAAAAAGATGAAAAGAATTGAAAAGCTGAGAAGGAAATTCTCTGCATGTCTGACATCTTTGGGAGTGCTGCGGAAATTCTGCTGTTATTTAGACAGTTATACAGGTTATATACGATTAGCAGGGCAGCCTGTCCAAGTCCACAGCTTCGCTTTCTACAGATAGAAGCATAAGAGTAGCTAAAGCCATAGCACCATTTGGAATGGAATAAATAGAAGTGAGCTGCCCCTAACACAGACTAGTTATAGATTAATTCCCCTGACATACAGCAAGGAATTGTACATTTCCTTCTTGAAACTTAGAGTGAACTCTTAATTTGTGGAACTGCAAGATACCATGGTATGAAGCTCCCAATTTGTTGGATCTCTAAAGTGGATATGCTTAGAAATTTTGGAATATGGAGAATTGCTATGGATTTTTTTGATTTTTTTTTCTCAGAATGGTATATTTTAAATTACTGATCACACCTTATGAATTTTTTAATTGCTTTTTTTAGTTCATAACTGATTTCTCAGTCAGGTAATCATACGTATGGAATATGTAGATATTAAAAAAACATAATCTGTGAACAAGTGAGTAATACAGTACTTAGGAATTGCTGCAGTCTAAATTATTAACAAATCAATCATAAACAGTACTGCTAAATTTAAAAAAGTTATGTTTTCTTTGCATTTTACGTTATACACTAAGAATATTTGCTAGCAGCAGTTGCTACTGGGCAAGGGATAGAGAGTCATTAACTGTTAGCTATGTCATATATCGCAAATTTGTCAAGAACTGGAACAGTACCTATGTGTCATTAGAGTCACAGTGTCATATTGTAAATTATATGTAATGCTAAGGGAAGCTAGTAAGGTTTCCTGCACAGAAATAGGCTCATGCTCCTGTATATGTATTATCTGTAGGCTAGTTTGAATGTATCTGATTTCCACTTTTAGTTAAGCATTTAAATGCAACTATTTTCCAGTAAACACACATTTTGTTCTCTACTGTTAGGGTACTAAATACGGATTTATTGATTTGAAGAAAATATCACAGGCTTAGAAGAGCTAACTGAGTATCACGATTGAAAATCTTTTGTGTCACTTGGGATAGGTTGTATTTTTAGCTTTGGGAGAAAAGCCAGAAGGTAGTTCAAAGCCTGACCTTTACTCCTCAATAATCAGACCTATATATAGTGTTTTACCAGACAGACCTTTGTAAAAGAGCTCCAGGTCCTTGGTCTCCCTATTATGCTCATTGAAGTAAAAGTTTTCAGTTATGGAAAAGCAAGCTTTGCTTGCAGGTAGATGTGGCAAATGTTATTCTAAAAGGAATCCATTCTGCAGCTCATACTCCATGCATTTCCTGGATTTAGGAAGAAGGCATGTTCGCTTAAGCGACTATTCTGCTTGTTCTCTCAAAATGGTATATGTCTGCTTGGCTGTATACTTTTTTGCATATTCTTTCTACAGTAAGTGAAACATTTGCAGCTTGAATCTGGCTGTATTTCTGCTGCTGCTCCTTTGTTGCTTTTCTTTTGAAAAGAAAATACCTTATTCTTACTGCAAGGACCTGAGAAATAAAAATATATCAATATACCACTCTCCTTCAGCTATGTAGCATTGTTCTAATTGAGAAAGGCAAGGATCATTAATTATGGAAAAGCCTCCAAACATGTTCACTTTCTTAGATTTAGTACATCATAAATAGAAACATGTACTTGCCTCTAGGGCTGACTTGACCTATGGGCTAAGCTTGCTTGGTGTAAATGTGTCATATCCTCATAACTGTTTAAAATGTTAGAAGAATTCAGGGACATTGTGGCATTTCATTGTCACCTACAATGTAAAATGAAATGGAATGTGAATAAAATGAAATGAAAAGTAGAATGAAATGAAATTTTGAATTAAGGTTTTCTTCAGTGATAAATTTTCAGTGCAGTGCATATGCATCAGTAACATCCCAGAAAGAATGATACATTTGGAATTAAATTTTTACTTTAGACTTCAAAACTTAGTTTCTCATCTGGGTTCTGTCTGTAACAGGTAATACAGTCCTAATTAGTATACAGAGCCCCCATGCACAAAGCAGTATGTAAAAACAGCTGTATGTTGAAACTCAAACATGTACTTCCCTTGGCAAGTGTAATCAGTTCCATTTGCTGTTGGAGTGGTCTATTCATGTGTTTTAGTTTAAATTCCTGTAGGATGGGTATTTGCCTGGCTTTTATGCTACTCAAGAATTTCTTGTATAAGAGGAAGCTATAGCTTCCCTGCTAATGTGATTTACTTCTTGCTAGCTACAAGAGCATAAGAAAGATACTGTGTGGCTGAGGATCTGCCCCCAAGGATTCATGGTGCATTATTATGCCAGGATGCACACAAGAGAAATACAGAAATAGTATGAAACAGTCATAAAATACCAGACTATAGTTCAGTCTAGCCCAGTATATCCATAGCAAGAGTCATTATCCTCAGGAAAATAATAGTTTACATCATATTTTTATCATGTTGGGACAGAGGAAGCAGCGCAGTCTCCTTGGGTCCTGGAAACAGACACTGAGATATCAGAGGTACCATTGCTCCTCGAGGTCTCTTTAGGAAAGCAACCCCAGTATGTTCCTGTAGGTATTTAGCATTTGGCTCAAATTTGATTTTATATGGGTTTATAAATATATTCCTGCTCTGATCATTAGTCTTCATGTGCAAGTCAGTCTTGAGTCAAGTTTTCTTTTTCTGTTTTTTCCATTGAAAAACTAGAATTATATCCTCAAGGACCCTGATCACACATAGACTTCTAATTTTCTTGCAAGTGTTATGTAAAGTATAAACTTTTCTCTGACATTTCATATAACATTCTTGGTTCACTGTTTATATGTAGTAAACAGTCTAAATCCTGCAGCATAGGAAGAAATAATTTGCAGTCGGATGTCTTTTTTTTAGTCCCAGAAGAAAATATAAAACTTCAGCACTTCCAACAGCTTTTTATCTTGATGGTAGAAAAAAGACACCATTACACAGTGGTGACATTTCTGACCAGGAAGGAGGATGAAAAAGATTAGTTAAACATGCCAAATGCACACTTTTAAAATAGACATAGAATACTATTTGTAATTGTATCTCAAGACTGGATGTAAATGACAAGGTGTTCAGATACTGTTACTATATCTTGTCACCTTAAAAAGACAAAACTATGAGGAGGGAAATGTTGAAAAAATGACAAATATGATGCCATCAGTTTCCAAATTAACTCTGTAAACTACCATTTTTATTCGCTTTAAACTTTTTAAATAGGGAATATTTGTGACTGTAGCAAAAGAGAAGACACTTTTAAAGCCCAACATTCTGATTTTATTATTAACAAATCTTGGCTTTCATTTTTTTTAAAAGAATTTTTATAACTGCTATTTACATTGTATTTGGTTATGACAGTCATGCAGACAATCAGCCTAACAGAAAGATCCATCTAGATATGTATGCAGCATTTTAGAACATCAAACCGAGCCCGTGTTTTTTAACTTAATTTGTCATAGCTCAGTATCTATTTGACATGCATTAAAGACGTCATCACACATTTCAAAATGTTTTGACAAATCTTGTCTCTGTACGCACTTTGTGATAACTTGAATGCAAACCCATTTTGGCACTATTGCCCAACGGAATATGGTGCAAATTCTTCAAATTTTCATTCTGTATTCTGGAATGTGAAAAACCTGATCCATCAAAGCCAATTACAGTAACAAATGCCAGGCTTTATTAATTCATTTCTATTCAGCGCTATTTCTCCATATCCGTCAACCTGGTTTGTCCTTCAGGAAAGCAAACCCATAAGGCTCCTTTCCAGCCTGTGTGATGCATTAACTGATGTTAAAAAGCTACTCAAAATTAATGCTTACAACGGACTTGTCTGTATTCTTGTGTTGACAGTCAGAATTGGATGTATTTTTCACTCACAACTCGTCTGAATTAGCTTAATGTGATTGAAGAAGAATAATCAATATTCAGGCTGACAAATCTGATGTTCTGTGTGTTTTAATCTAGGATGATCTTTAGCTTTTGTGTAGTTCTCTGCACTATTTTTTTCTTTTTTGCAATATATACATGCCCCATTGAGCCTTATGGTCCAAGTGAAAGCTGCTATACTCATAATGAGAAAGGTATAGCTTTATGAAGCATTTTCTTAAGGCATATGAACTATATAAGTCATAGGCTTATAAATCAGTGAATCACAGGGCCAGCATACTCGCTGCATACCTAGGACAGGCTCAATTTCATCTTCTAATAGATTTTATGCACCAAAGGCTTACCTCTTTTTTCCAACTATAGTAGTTTTTCTAATACGTGGTATTTCCTTTCCATGCAAACCATGATTTGCTTGTATCTTTAGACGAAGTTATCTGTGGCAACAGCTGTATTAGTCTTCCTGAAATGTGCTTTTTTGGCCAATTTCTTCTCAAAAATTCCTAGCACTGGACTGTCTGCTGTATTTATCCTGGAAGACAACTGAAGCAACATCAATTTCTTGCATGTAGAAAATAGTTCTGGAGTAATCTGACAACTAGGCTAAGTGGGAGAAGTTTTTGCATTAATTGGTAGGCCTGAAGACCCCCCAGCCTTAGGGATGCTCCACTGGTTGGAGGGGTTTTATAAGGCCATCCCCTAGGTTAGCTTGTCTTCCCATAACCGGTGCTGCACCCCCCTGAAACATCCTTTTACTCCAGCCATATGTTCAGGATTGGTAACTGAAAGTTTGTTGTCATGGGAACCACTAAGCAGACTTTTAATTGTTCAGCGTTATCCTAAATAATGGAAAATAATGTGGATAAACTCTGAAATGTAGTTCTCATTAGAACTCAGGGACACCCTTGCTCCAGTGGGGAAACACATATGAAAGAGAGGATGTGCTACAGTGTAAAAGTCTCTCCAGTCATGCTGAAATGCTGAAGATAAGTTATTTTTTACTAAGGATCAAAAGCTCATAGAAAAAAAATTATTTAAGTTCCAACAATGGGTGATTGTGTTTCTACAGCAGAAGCTTAAGAGCTGATTCATGTGGTGTCTGGGTGTGTGTCCTGCAGAGGCAGTTAAATGTACTGCTTTTGCCTGCCACTGTGGTCTTCCAATTTGTTTCTCAGAGTTACAACACTTATACTGGTGGAAACTGCTTTAAGCTTTCAGCAAAATAAATAGATCTGAACAGATGGAGCATCAGAAAAGCAAACCGATGTAGTTGTCTAATTTATCTCTACTTACAGAACTATTACGTACAATCAGTCGTGTCTCCACACAGAGGGTCTCTTTGCTGTTAATTCATAAGCAAAACATCCATGGAAGCTGAGCAGAGCTGGCTGAGTGGCACATGAATACCAGGGAAGCTAAGATAAAAATATTTAGTAGGAGTGGACTAGCAGGGGTCAGAGAAGTTTTGAGTAGACAATTTATTATTTGCGTTTCTTTCTTCCTAGTATATTGGCTTACATTCTGATTTGCTGAAAAGGACTTGGTATAGACGAATGTCTGTATGAACGATAAAAGTCTTGTTGGGCAGACAAAGCAGGATTTAAAAATAGAACTCTATTTTAATACATTCAAATGAACATTTCAATGTTAGATTTTGTCCAATATCTGGAAAACAAGCCATCAAATTAAATAAGATCTTTTGTGTCAGTTGTTTTTTTTAACCCATTGGAATGGGGTTTAAACTAGTTGAGCGTTAAAATACTGAGAGAAATTCTGTTCCATTTAATCTATTCAAAACAAATTCAAAAAAGTTAGGGAACTTCCCGCTTCCCCAAAAATGATGTTTCTGCCACACAAACAGTTTTTTAATGCTTCCCTTTTAAACTTCTACTACCTAGATTTTTGAAGTGCAATACAAATCTATTTCTCAACTTCCATCTCAGATGATATTACTTCAGATCTGCGCAAAAAAAAACCTCCCCTCTTTTTTCGGTACATGAACTGCTGATTTTAATTTTATTTCAGTTTTACTTGGAAGATGTATGTATAATGCTTCAATATTGACAAGTCATTATCTACAAATTAATAGATGCTGAACTGCTTGTGTAAGCTATTGAATAATTCTTACTTTTCATGAGTGAATGAGGTTCTATGGTATTACTTTTTTCCCTTCCTGCTCAGATGAAAGTAATCATTAGCTTTAGAGAATAATGAATTACAAACAGCAAATAAAGATTAAGGAACAATGAATAATAAATGTTCTTATTCGAAACCAAATATCAGTACTGGTGTAGATGGGTGAAATTATCTGTAGAAGAATATAAATTTTCCAAATATTAGTTGTGAATAAAGCCAGTTTGCTTATTCTTAGGAAATAAAAAGCCTACTCCTACGATTCCATGTGTGTTTGAATGGTACTTCTGTTTAACCACTGTCTTTGAAGAATGATTATGAAATCTAAATCTCGTGATCATCCTTCAGAGATTATAATAAATAAATAATAAACATCGAAGTATTTAAGGTGCTTAACTGCTCATCCAGACATTACCACTGTGCAAAGAATAATCTTTGCTGAATTGTGTAGTATGATAACTATACTCGCTCTGCCATACTATTTAAATGAGTAAGGGAAATAAATTGACAAATTACTTTCAAGACAATTTTAAAGATTTTTAAAGGCAAAAATGTCAATTTTGGTTTGATGCCATCATAGTTTCCATGATGTGTACTTTAAATATATTTTTTAAATACTTTAAAAGGTTTTTACGTACCAGACTGGAATGCCGAGCTTTATGTTTTTACATTAAAAAACACTTTTACTTAATTTCTACATAAAAGATATTATTTTGAAATGCTACAGTGTTTGGTTACATTTCTCATCATGTTGTTTCCACTGACGAATGTAAATATTTTGCCCAAATACTTTCTAATTTTGACTCCATACCTTCCTGTTACAATTCATAATTCACATTACAGTTTTAATTTACAACCATAATTAATGTTAAATAAAATTTGTATAAAATGTAAAATCTACAATTTAAATCAATCTCTTATTGCCATTAGGCTGCATGCAGAGGTAATATATAAAGCATATGTTGCCTGCTTCTTGTTGGAAGTTAGCTTTTAAATCCTTGTTCTTTCAGAAATATCAATCTATACAGTAAAGTACCGATCTCTTTCAGATGCAGATATTAACACACAATAATTGTACTTTTTTTCAGTGATATTACTTATCCTAAAAATTTGGACCCTGTTTCAACTCACTGCAAACACATGTCCTACTTCTAGTGAAATGCTGTGACGTGGACACATGTGGAAGTCAAGTTCTGCGAATGACAGGGGCGAGTCTGTATTTTGTTATTAAGTATGGGTAAATAATACCATTTCACTGTATTTTGACTTTGTTAGAAAACAGAAATACTAACTGTTACAGGAAATATAAAATAGTTAACCATTTTCCAATGGCTGGAAGAAGTGCGGTTTCATCTTCCTCAGTTTCGATTAGAGAGCTAAATTGCCAAGGCACTTGGTGTGATATGGTATCAAAAATCTGGTATGGCACGTAGCCTTCAAACGGGACTTCTTAAAAATAAAGGGTATTTTCTGTGTGCACATTTCAAATTACTGTGTAACGGTATTTTAATACTAGCTGTTTGGTAATAAGCCTATGAGTTATGTCCAAATGTCGAAAAATGCTCATGCAATTCTTACAGTCTGGTATAACATCGTATTACAACCACAATGTTTACCTAGCACTGGGAAAACTATTATTATAAGGAGATTGTTTTAACCATCTGCCTTATTGTGTGTGACTGGGGAGACTGCTGAGGTGCAAGTGCCAGCTAAGGTTGCATTATTCCTCCTGAGTTTATGGAGAACAATACTCAAAGATTACTGAATGTTATATAGGAGAAATTTTCATCTGATGCGTAGCAGATGCACATATATTTTTTAAGACAAAACGAAGAATCCAGGACTATAGCAGATGATACATGTTATGCTAGTGTTTCCCCATGGAACTGCTACTATTAAGACAGTCTTAAAGTATATGCAAAAAAACATTAAAATCAGCCTGAAAGTTAAAAAGAAACATTCAATTAATTGCTGCAGTAAAAACTACATGTTACTGTATTTTAGTGAAAATTGGATATTTCTAAGTGCAAATATGGTCAGTTATGACTACGTATTCAAAAGATGTCATGTATGAGTGGTAGGGACTAAACTAACAAATTGCTTTGAGTGTAAACCTGTGTTAATGGTCATGTTGCTAACAGACCAGATGTTAACAAACAGTGTTTACAAAGGGCTAGCTATGTTTGTTCTAATATATCGCTCTATAAGAAGTGCTAGGAAATGCTCGGTTTTGGTGGTGAAACTAGTGTTTATTCAACATAGTCCCAGATCAGGAAATTATCCCTGTTCAGGTTATAAACAAAGGATTAAGTTTAGGAATGTATGATTGATCTGAATGTCATTTATTAAAAATAAATGCATGTAATTTAAACTATAAGTAGTTTTTATCTATTTAACTATGTTTTAAGATTTGGCTAAGTATATGTTTAAAATGTGCTTTTAATAATTTGATTTTAACTATTTTATAGTAAGATTATATCTGTGAATTATGCACTGTTACATCATTTATAAGAATAACACAAAAAGCCAGATTGTTCATTATTTCTTTTAAGTTTTGTACAAGCATTAACTGTTTAACCTTCATGCTGTTTCTAATAGCATTCCTAGCTAAGAATAAAACACGAAAAGCCCTAGATCATAAATTGTGGCAGGACAACAAACAAAATTAGAACCTTTAAGACTGAACTTGCTTTATGGTACTGTGCACTAACCAATGGGTCTTATTGCTCTTTCTGATGAAGTTCACCCTAGAAGGCTCTGACTTGCTTCCAGTTATATTCAGAGCTGAAGTGGTTCTGCTTTGTTTAGAGTCTATCATCCAAGGACCAGGATGTGATGTCTACTTGCTTACAGCTTTATAGATCCAAAAGTTAACATTTTTTTTCTCAATTCCATAGTAACATAACAGATGAACCAGAATTAAGCTGAATTTATCTTCTTTCAATAGAGTATGAAGATATCTTTACACCATTGTTTTTGGTGTGTTCAACTGTAAATTGTGTTTTCTATCATGAAAATCAATATTGTTAATTGACTGTTTTGAATGCGTATACTAGAATCTACTTTTTTCCACTTAAGGAAGTCATCAACCACTCACACCGGTCTGTTAGATCAAAGCAAAGTTCTTTTATTTTAATTTCTTTCCAAACATTTTCTTCTTTTTCTTTGCAAACTCTTGATACTTCAGATTTTTTATATTCTTCCTTTGAAGTGTGTTTTACTGCATTTTGGTCTTTTTCTCCCCAGTTCTGTTCTTCTGCAAAGGGACATACTTCATAGGCCTTTCTTCTGCCAGTTTTTAGTAGCAGTTATAATGGATTACTATCATCATTTCAGTTTTGCAAGTGAATTAGTCCCCCTCAAAGGCTAACCCTTTCAACTTTTTAACAGCATGCATTTTTTCATTTTATAGCTTATCCTGTGGTGTATGCATACCTGTTCCAATAACTTTTTTCCTAGAGGCATTTCCATACATAGTAATGATCCAAATGTAAACCCTTGTTCATTCTTTGATTGCACATTATATTACAAAGCATATATAAAAAGCTCCAGCAAAGACAATTGTAGGTGGAAAATTCTCAAGGTCATTGACTGTTATTTGTTTTAATCTTTAACCATTGTTGCTGCGATGAATAATTAAAGGTCTGAAATTTTACAGCATTGTCTGTTATGATACCTGAAAATGTCAGTGGAATGAATCCTCTTTTATATTTCACTTCTCAAGTCTTCTTGTCAATTTATCTTCTCCTAAACTATAAATCTGTTCCTTTAAAAAGGCAAAATTAGAATATTTTTACTAAATAATGATTAGAAATATAAATCAGAATATCTATAGCCCTATCACCTTCAGCTTGGTGTCAGATTGTCAGACTACGTTATGGAAACAATACCATAGTCTCTTGCTATTTAAAGACAAACATAACATCTGTGATAATTTAACATTTCATGTGGAACAACACAAATGAGTCTTGCAGTTGCTGTTTTCCTTATCTTTCTCTACAATAATAATGCCAAGGACCAATAGACTTCTGTTTTTCTTCATCATTCATCAGAATACCACAAACAAACAAAACCCCCAACCAGTGCGAACATTAACTGAAAAATCATTTCTGCTTAAACATCATTATCTCCAGCTTTCAATTAGGAATTATTTTAGGCTGTTTTCTTCCAATATTTAAAGGCATTAGTAAAACTATATTGAAATTAGGTGAAAATTGATCCCCTAAATTCCTACAATTTTTAAAATTTTTTTAGTCTGAGCAGTTTCCAAAGTCACACAACATGTTGGTTTTAGCAGCAGGATTAGGCTCTGTGTTAAACACAGAACTATAGTTCCTGTCCCACATAACCACAAATCTCAGTATATTCTACTGTCACTTTTGGAGTTTCAGTTAGTCCTGAACACTTAGTTCAGAAACTGTTAACTCCAATTTCTATCATCCCATTCAAGAAGCTGAATGTGACTCACGCTTTTTTGGATAATATTGAGATACATTATTGTATTGATCTGATGCTTTATTTATAGCATCACCTGTCCCGATCTAATGAAATGCAACCAAACAGCGCCTGAATGGGTTTCCTGCTCTTCAGTTTTCTTTGTCATGATACCATCATGAGAGCTGTGAGTTATCACTAGGTCTCTTCTAACTATTTCTCTTTTAAGTGTATAAAATTTGTTTTTATGTGAGGAAAGTGTATCCACTTCTCTTTTCATTTTTTGGGGGGAAATCTTTCCTACTCATCCTCTCAGGCCTTTTATCTGCTGCATATATTGACAAACATATCCTGCTTAGATATATCTTTGGCCAAAAGGGATGAATATGTCTGGTTTTATCAGCTGCTGAACATCTGGCCCGTTCCAGTTCTATTGCAGGTTCTGCCTTGTCCCCAGGACTGCAGAGCCCATCTTGTCCTGAAGTATTTCAGAAGTCTTTGGACTTCTGTGACTTTACCAACAGCCGTGAAGTATCTGCAATGGTGCCCCTCTGCTCAGTAACATCCACAGCTCAGCTGCCATGCTGTGAGACACGATCCAGCTGCACAGAGGCAGTCAATGCCAAGTGGAAAGCCCTGGCTGGCAAAACCCAGGGTGCCTTCCCGGTAGGAAGCATGTGCAATGAATGTGTTTTACAGGCTATTCGAAAACTTCATCTTACTTCCGTAAGAGCATGTCACACTGTTCACCGCTTGCTCTATGTATTCTTGACAGATAGCTGGCTTGTCAGCTGATTGGGTTATGATTTGAAGAGAGAAAGAAATATAGTCCTGAAACTGGTTATGCTCCAACCAGAGATATGTAACCTCAGCCACTGTGTTCTGCATTGTGTTTAATTCCTTACTCATGGTAGACTGTACAGAATACCTCAGAGCCTCTGCAGACATGCATACAGTTTTATCTGTGGGATCTGGAAGCGCTGGAACTACACAGTCATGCTTATACCTAGGAAAACAGATTCTTTGACTAGTATTTTCAAATATTCATTGCATGAACCTGTTGAAGAGTAAATCATTATAATGCCACTAATATCAATGAAGCTAGACTGGTTTATACCAGCAGAGTTCCTGATTAGGTGAAATTTTCCATTTAGCAGCGACAAATGGACAGAACTTGGTCTGTGGCTGGAGTCCCCTTACCTCTTAGTTACACACCAAAGATTCAGTGACTCCAAAATGTATTTGTCTAGTGCCAAAATAAAATTTGTGCTGTGCATTCTGAAGTTTATTTTCCACTAGCTACAGAATTCTGAAATATTGACTGAAAATAAATTGCTAAACACTTCTATTTGTGCTTAGTTTCCCATATTTTATTTCTCGCCTGATTTTCTTCTGCTGCTTTGCTGTGAGCGCTGACACTGAATCAATTGTTCCATTGTAGTGCTGAAAATTTCACCTGGATAATACTTTCTGCTAGTAGGATATGTGTTGCATCTGCTGCTAAATATCTGTCAGTTGCAAAGCCACTCATATGTTGAAGTCTGCTGTCTTCTCTGTCACTCAGAGCAGAGTTGCTCACCCTCCAGCTAGTTTTCCTAATCCTCATGATATCATACTTTGCTGAGTCTTACATTCTACCTTCACGGTGTCAAGCTCATAGCTCGTCCGTGCTTGCTCTGTGCAGATCCTGACCTTTCGTGTCATATCTAAATGCAAAATCTTTACATGACTGTTAAAATGTTTCACAGCAATTGCATATATGACAAAAGACCGTAACAATCTAGGCATCCAGGATGCTACCACACTGAAGACAAGTAGAAAAAAAATTTCTATAGGGCAAGATTTCTCTATTCCCTCAGCAAGTTTGCAGATGACACCAAGCTGAGTGGTACGGTTGATACACCAGAAGGACGGGATGCCATCCAGAGGGACCTGGACAAGCTGGAGAGGTGGGCCTGTGTGA
>Ga0065711_1031642_pt1 | contig 29149 bp, 12 predicted proteins | sample Hoacrofraction12_FD_59098 | JGI IMG/M metagenome (GOLD analysis project Ga0065711, IMG submission 59098) | Hoatzin crop microbial communities from Cojedes, Venezuela - Epithelial fraction 12 v2 (version 2) | ecosystem: Host-associated > Birds > Digestive system > Esophagus > Crop | place... | reverse complement strand
CTTCCTTCCTTCCTTCCTTCCTTCCTTCCTTCCTTCCTTCCTTCCTTCCTTCCTTCCTTCCTTCCTTCCTTCCTTCCTTCCTTCCTTCCTTCCTTCCTTCCTTCCTTCCCTTTTACTTCCCAAAATTTCACATCATAGGATTTTTGAAAAGCAATACAGCATGTGTAACAGAATCACATGACAGTTGAGGTTGGAAGAGACCTCTGGACATCATCTGGTTCAATCCCCCTGCTCAAGCAGGGTCACCCAGAGCTGTTGTGTCCAGATGGCTTTTGAATGTCCCCAGTGAATGACTCTGCAAACTCTCCGGGCAACCTGTGCCAGTCCTCAGGTATCCTCGCAGCAACAAAGTGTTTCTTGAAGTTCAGACAGCACCTCCCATGTTTCAGTTTGTGCCCTTTGCCTCTTGAGCCACTCATGGCTTCTTATCTCGTGGTTCCTATAACAGCATTTCTGTCCTCTTAATGGAACTTTTTACTCATCAAAAAAATTCATATCCCCTAACAAATGTTTACAGAAGAGGCCCAAATATGTATTGGTGGGACTTGGATAGGAGGTGATGTGTATGGGACTACTTTCTGCCTCGTTAGACGAGGCACTCGTAGCAGCTCGACTGTGAACTGGATATGCAGCATCTTGATTCTTTCATTCCTGAAAGAGGGAATATATTGTTTACTCTATTCTTACAGTAAAATGTCAAGTCTAAGTCTGTGGAGAAGTTTTATGTGATTTCAGCTGTTATGGTTTGGTGAAGAAAGTGTGGATTTTAATTCCTATCATTAAATTCAGTGAGCTTTCAATGGCATTGTGTGGATGATAGATAAAAGACACCTTTATTTCCTGCCCAGAGGCTGAGTTCTATCCAATGGTTTTCTATATCATTGGAGAGCTGTGTGGCCTTGGGAAAATGAGATAAGTAATTGGAAAGTTTTGGAGTTTTAGGAGTCCTCTAAGAAGTTCTAGTGTAAAAGGTATTTCTTTTATTCCAGAATTAGACTCTGGTTATGTTTCAAGCTTCTGTTCAAGCCCCATGCCATTATTAGAGCTACTGTAAATCTATCTTGGAAAAAAAGAAATAAGATAAATAGATAATATTAAAGAAATTATATTAGCTTGAAAAAATAATTGAATTTTAAACAATTGGAAGCAGAACTGTATTTATAATGGAGCATGGCCACCATATATGCATAGAGAATATAAAAAAAAATACAGTACAGCTACAGTATATGGTTCTGCTAGAAGAGATTGCTGTTATGTCAGCTTGTTTGTAGAAAACACTGGCAGTAGAAAACTTCTAGATTGTAAATCCAGTCTCCTGATACAGTTAGTAACCACAGATTATAATCCTTTTCATAAATGTCACCTTTTTGAGTCGGAAGTTTCTTTGCACTCAGATTTGACTGTCTCCAGTAGAGCTCTGTCCTGTCTCCCGCCTCCAATGCTATTTATTTTTTTCCCTTTATTTCCATCCTAAAATTATACATTGTTAATTCATACTCATTTATTCTGGTGCCTTATTCTTTATTTTAAATAGCTATTCTCCTTTCCTAATATATATTCCTTCATGTATTTATAGAGACCAATCATGTCGTCTGGAATTAATACTTTTAAAATAGATACATACCACAATAATTGCCTTCTTATTTCATGCAAATCTTATGGTCTGGAGGCCAGTCTCTAGCCTGGACTATGAAGTGAGATTTTCTATCTGCATTTGCAGTGATCTCTCTGTTTTTCTGATCCTGTACCCTATAGAAGCAGATGCTCAAGGGGATATAGGCAGAGAAGATGAAGGTAGGAGTATTCTGAGCTGCCAGTGCTGGCAAGGGTTAGGCGCTTACCTACCTATTACACCCGTAATCCTATGGTTTTATGTTCAGTTCTTCTGGAAAATGTATACTTTTCTTTGCCTTTATTTTTCATTGGTACTTGAGGAAATACTTTGTTTGTGCAAGTGCTGAGCTAATCTAACTCTGAACACCTGCATTAAAACTGATTATTTTCTTAAAAGGGAAGCAAGAATAGCATCTTTGTCTGCTATAATTACTGTTTCCAAAAGACATTAAATAAACAGAATAAGACAAGGAACATCAAACTGAATTCCTATTTATTTACTAGAATTCCAGTGTGGATGAAGTACCATTGACTTACAAAGCACTCTTTCTTAGTTCATTTCAAAGGCTATGATATACTTTTCCCTGCTCCAAAAAAGAAGGAGGCAGTTGCATTAGTGGGTGTTAAGTGTTAAATGTTCCCATAGCTGATACTTCACATCAGTGTTACAACCAGATAACTGCAATCCAGGGACACTCTGTTTTGCTAGCAAAGAGCAGAACTACACATCAGACTTATGGGCAACAGCAGGGGAGAACAAGTTCTGAGCCAGGCTACCTCTACCACCTTGCTAAACATTTTGCAAATACAATTAAAGGTCCCTCAATGCAGCTGAGAATAGTTTAGAAGGGGCTCAGATGGTGAATGTCCCCTCTCCCCATGTCTTGCCTGTGAAGCCAATAGATCATAAGCATAACTGCCTTCTGTTGCCTGGATTTCTTGACTGCGTAAGAAAAGCTTGTCTGTCTCAGTTTGGGAATGAAGCTCTAAATAATCTGAAGGCATTGCTGCTGATAAGCAGGAAAATTCAAGATGGTGTTGGAAATCATGTTTTCCTGAAGCTCTGTGTTCAGTTTGCTCTCCTAGTTCATCAGGAGGATGTGTGAATGATACAACCCTCCAAAAGGAAGCAAAGAAGGAAACCACAGAAACACCTGCTTGCAAAGATCCTTGCCCAACAGCATATAGGAACAACTTAGGTAATGATGCCTAGTATCAAAAGGAAGGAGCTTAAATTGACAAAAGTACTGTGATGGTGTGATTCACAGAATTACATTACATTAAATAACTGTAACTGAATTGGCCACGGTTATTTTTTTTTTCTTTTCTTTGTGAAAGAACTGTTGCCTGCATCCGAGAGGGTTTGTGTCCATATCCTTTGTCAAATCCCTGCTCACTGTCTCTTTTTGTGTATTTGTTCTAAACCAAAGGCCAGGTGGGCATCTTCATATTTAATGTTTCAAAGATCAGAAGTGTGAAGAAAATTCTGAACTGTCCAGTGAAGGGAAAGACAGGTCTGTGACAGTTCAACAAAGTCAGAAGGACTTTGAATGTAAACGACTTGCATTACTGCTTAGCATCACCGAACTGCTGACTCCTGGGCACCAAAGGATTAATCAGCTTTTATTCTCACAGGAGAAACACCGATTGAGGTTTGGGGTTTTTTTCATAAAAGGCATTTGTGGCTTTCTGCTAACACTAGCAAAATTGCACAAGTAGACAAATTGCATTAGGATGATATCTGTAGCCTATGAGGGGAGAGGCTGCTTGCAACATGCATTTCTATAACATGCTATAGAAGAGATGTGATTTGCACTTGCTGACATCAAACTCTTTTATCACAGCCAACCAGGTATTGCAAAGCAAGTACCAGAGAGTGCTTTTGTGTGTTATACAGAATTTATATATACTTGCTCAGGTGTTATCTAATCTGAGAATTTAAATTGATAAAATGTGTGATTGGAACCACCACCACAGACAGACTGCAAACATTCAGTGCTTTCTTTTCCTTTTTCTTTATAGTCTCATTGGTTCATTAGATGTGTTCGCTATGTGAGATTTAGAAATGCTGGCTTTTGTGAAAAATGCGGTAGCAAATATCGTTGTCACAACTTTCATCTTCCAGGTGTACTTGGGGTTTTCAGTGAAGAAGCTGTCACTTTAGGGGAGATAGTTTTAAAGTAGTCTTTTTCTAAACTACATGCATTTTGTCGTGCTTTTCTGTTTGCTTCCTGCACTGGTTCTGTAACGGTGACAGTTAGAAGTTACATTTATTTTGTGCTTCTCTTGGCAGTTCCTTATCATTTGTGGTTTTGATTTATTGTGTTGTTTTTATGTATTTCAGTAAGGGATAGCTGCTGTAAAGAGTTTCAGATGGCTGATTGGCTATGAGCAAGGGCATTTCATGTTCAAAATGTTTCTCTTTGTGATGATATGAAAAGCTATTTAAGCTTTACAAATGAAGACCTGTGATTTGAATCACGTGGACTAGTGAATAGTATTGAGTATATAAATTTCCTGTGATGTACTTCTACCACTGTAATTAATGTAATTTCTATTTGGATAACAAAATTTTCTGTTGTTAAGCAGTCATTATGGTACTTTTTGCTAATGCTAATGGATTTTTTTTCATGGATGTGCAAGTATGCCTTAGTTTACAGATTAGGTCAAAACAACAAAAGCGTATGCCTCCCTACATGGAATGGTCAGATATGTTTTCTTTCCTAGATATCACCTATCTGTGAAAGTAATTTAGTAAGTGTTTTCACTTAGCCTGAATAAATGCCAGGTGCCCACTAAAACCACTCTATCACTCCACCTCCTCAAATGGACAGGGGAGAGGAAATATGACAAAAGGGTTGTGGGTCGAGATAAGGACAGGGAGAGATCACTTGCCAATTACTGTCATGGACAAAACAGATTGAACTTGGGGAGAAAAGGGAGTTTAATTTATCACCAATCAAACCAGGTTAGGATAATCAGAAATAAAACCAAATCTTAAAACACCTTCCCCCCACCCCTCCCTTCTTTGGGGCTCAACTTCACTCCCATTTCTCTACCTCCTCCCCCTGAGCGGCACAGGGGGATGGGGAGTGGGGGTTACTGTCAGCTCATCACACGTTGTCTCTGCTGCCTCTTCCTCCTCAGGGGGAGGACTCCTCACACTCTTCCCCAGCTCCAGCATGGGGTCCCTCCCACGGCAGACAGTTCTCCACAAACTTCTCCAACGTGAGTCATTCTCATGGGTTGCAGCTCTTCACAAACTGCCCCAGTGTGGGTCCCTTCCACGGGGTGCAGTCCTTCAGGAACAGGCTGCTCCAGTGAGGGTCCCCCACAGGATCACAAGCCCTGCCAGCAAACCTGCTCCAGTATGGGCTTCTCTCTCCTTGGGTTCCCAGGTCCTGTCAGGAGCCTGCTCCAGTGCAGGCTCGCCATGGGGTCACAGCTTACTTCAGGCATTCATCTGCTCCAGCATGGGGTCTCATCCACCTGCTCCAGCATGGGATCTTCCACGGGCTACAGATGGATATCTGCTCCACTGTGGACTTCCATGGACTGTAAGGGAACAACCTGCCTCACCATGGTCTTCATCATAGGCTGCAAGGGAAAAATCTCTGCTCTGGTGTCTCAAGCACCTCCTCCCCTCTCCTTCTTCACTGACCTTGGTGTCTGCAGAGTTGTTTCTCTCACATCATCTCACTCCTCTCTCTTTACTGCCGTTTCACTGCACGGTTTTTTTCCCCTTCTTAAATATGTCATCACAGAGGCACTACCACTGTCACTGATTGGCTTGGCCTTGGCCAGTGGCGGGTCCATCTTAGAGCCGGCTGGCACTGGCTTTATCAGACATGGGGGAAGCTTCTTGCAGCTTCTCACAGAAGCTACCTCTATAACTCCCTGCTACCAAAACCTTGCCACGCAAACACATAACAGTAAGTGCAAGATATTTTTTTTTTAATAAAATCAAAATAACTAAAGTGTGCAAGGAAAAATCATGAGATAATGAATATGGAGCCAGGACCTATGGGTGCCGGGCAAGAAAAGTGTGAAATGAACGATCGTTAGAAAGATAAATTCTAGGCTTATACAAATTATAAAGAAGAGAAGAAAATAATTTTTTTTTTTTTTTTAGATCTCCAGTATTTCATTGAAGCAACATAAAGAGATTTACCTGGATCTACTCTTTGTGGATCTCTTTCAGTTGTGGTCTTCATTCCCATGGCCAGTTTGAGTAGTTTGAGCTTTCCGGTGTCTCATAGTTCCAGAGTAATAGTTTAAAACCTTTTGTAGTCCAAAGGGGGATGGAGTTGCTTATGATTCTGAGCTTTCTATATCCTGGTGTGTTCCACGTGATAATAGCCTGCATAGCTGATGACTGCTTTTGATGATATTCCCATTGCCAGTTAGAGTAGGGGACCTTTGTGGATGAAAAACCACCAATGTGTACTCGCCCACAGCCCAGAAAACCATCCGTATCCTGGAGTGCATCAAAAGAAGCGTGCCACCAGGTCAAGGGAGGTGATTCTGCCCCTCTACTCTGCTCTGAGGAGACCCCACCTGGAGTCCTGTGCCCCCAGCTCTGGAGCCCTCCACACAGGAAAGACATGGAGCTGTTGGAGCAGCTCCAGAGGAGGACCACAAAGATTATCAAAAGGATGGAACATCTCCTCTGAAGAAAGGCTGAAAGAGTTGGGGCTGTTCATCCTGGAGAAGAGAAGGCTTTCTGGGACACCTTATTGTGGCCTTCCAATACTTAAAGGGGGCTTATAAGACAGGTGGGGACAAACTTTTTAGCAGGGCCTGTGGCAACAGGACAAAGGGTAATGGTTGTAAAGTAAGGGAGGGTAGACTTAGTCTAGATATAAGGAGGAAATTTTTTACAATGAAGGTGATGAAGCACAGGGTGCCCAGAGAAGTAACAGATGCCCCATCCCTGGAAACATTCAAGGCCAGGTTGGACGGGGCAACCTGATTTAGTAGAAGATGTGCCTGCTCACTGCAGGGGACATTGGACTAGACGAGCTTTAAAGGGGTCCTTCCACCCAAACTATTCTATCATTCTATGATCATCTACCTGTTACTGGAATAGTAGCAGTCTTACTAAGTGCAGGTGTTTGTTCCATGCTCCAGTTCTTATGGTTTAATGCCTCTTTATTTCAGCACATCAAAATCTCATCTGAGAGGACCTTTTCTCATTAGTGAACTGAACTGGGAGACACCTGAGTCTGTATGGTCATTGTGATCTGTTATTCAGTTTTCCTTGTCGTTGTTGTCTTCCTCACAGGGTCGACAGATACTACGTACTAGACCCAGTTAGTGCGGGGTGAGAGCTGACAAAGAGTGAAATGTATTTAAACACTGTGCATTGCCTTGTTATAATGTTATGGATGGAGAGTGGTGACAGTTACAAACAGGGAAATTCAAAGATACCAGAATCTGTGTTTCTGACTGATCCTAAGTGTTGTTTCAGGACTTTGCTAGCACGGGAAGAGTGAAATTCACTGGTAAGAGACAAAGCTGCCTGGCGTCAGTAGACATCATGTACAGCTGAAGGCTTCAAAAGGGAATTGATTCGGTGTTTCCAGGGAACCAAATTGCAAGGTTGGCTGTTGGCTTTGTTTGTTTGTTTGAGTTTATTTTTAGTAATTTTTAGAGACTTTGTCATGCATCAGGCATATAAAGATCAGAAAGAAGTTGTTCAGGCTTTTCTTCTGAGAGTAGATGGAAAGTAGTGTAGGTGGATAGGCAGAGAGAGGAGAGGGGCAAATGTGTGTGCCCTGTGATAACTACATTTTAGAGGCAGTGGTGTGTACCATAAAGTTTCTCCATCTCCTTTTTCAATTATGTGCTCACCATTTACTTTTGCTCATCTTCAACCACACCTAGTCAAGAGAAAGTCATCGTTTTACTGCCATCAAGACTTCATAGTTTTTGGCTTGTGATCAAACCAAGTGTCTCAGGAGTTTTTCTTTCCTATTCTCCTCTCCCCTTTCCCCCAGACTTTGATTGACAGCTACCTTCCCAGGCACACACTTCAGGGTATAGTGGCACATCAGAATCCATAAATTTACATGAAAATGTTGATCTTTTCTGTACTGTACTTCATCCCTCTTGATACAACTGTATGCTTCAGTAGTAAACCCAGTGTAATCTCTGACAACCCACAATTTCCCATGAGGAATTGCAAGGAATTTTGATCTCTCGTATTTTGTTTGCATCTGGATTTTCATACGATAATTATCTCATAAATGTGGAACATTTGTCTTTGAACCAGTGCTGGGCTATAGTGCCTTAGTCTCAGTTTACATTGATGGTGTAGACACTGTTGGTATTGAATGATGGCGACAGGAATCAGAGCCCAAACGCTTGTACACACATGGCCTCACAGCTGTCCTGGAAATACTGCCATAGCTCATTTTAAGACAGATGATTCCACTTCTATCAGATGGAAATCAGAATCTAGGTGAGGGAACAGGACAACACTGGTGTGAGTCTTTCAGTGCTGGGACTTGGGGTTGTCTGTTGTGCAGGTGGATGTCTAATAAACCAGTCACATGTCATAAGTAAACGATTCCAGAGCTGTAGACCTCCTTCTGCCTGGAAGCCGACTTTATTCTTAGTTGGTATTCATGATGATGTGGGCTTCTGGAAAGTTTTGAAAGAGAAGAAAAGAGCCAGAGGGCAGGCACAACCATTCTCATAAGGAAATTCTAGCTCTTGTTTAAGCTGTGATTAACCTGCTTCATTTGAGAGAGGAGAATTTAATTCTACAGAAGCAGATAGTGAAAAGGACAAGAGCTGCTTACCATGATGCACTGCCCTTCAGGTAGGTTCCCTAACTCTTTAAAGAATATGGGTTTTTTTAATCTGGCAGTGTACTAGACAGTAAATTTCTGTTCAAGCATGCTCTGATCTAGTAGAAGCATAATGGTAGCTCTTCGGGTATAAAGTGCAGAGAACTTTTTTTTTGTTTTAATTAGGATTCCAACAAGTTTTTGGAAGCTGCTGTCAGGTGCTGTTTATTGGTGTATGAGGAGGAGCAGAAAGTCTAAGACACAGGGAGGTCTAGGTGTCTTCTAGTGTGGAATCAAAGGAGGATGTAGGAAGTATGTCCTTGTCTTCCCATGACTCATTCATTCCAGCAGTCTACCAGGGACATCCTCTATGTCAAAGAGCAGTCTAATAGTACAATTTCAAGCTGTAAGATAGGGGCATAGGTTGAATAGCCCAGCCAACTTGCTGTGTGAGGTCTTTGAAGTTCATGATTTACATTAGCTGGTGTCTGATCTTTCAAGGATGGTGAATAGAGTTTTGAACTAGATAATGACATAAATTTGCTGTGATTACAGATCGGTAAACTGATGTGGAGAGAGGCAGCACAACTGCATGGAGAGATAGGTGGATAGCCCCAGTTAGGTATTGCTGGGGTCAAAGTTCTGGGAAGGAAATGGTAGGAGTACCTGAGAGTGTGTCCACTCTGTGAGGTCCATACCTGGAAAGCTGAAAAGAAAGAAGAGGAAGGGGTCCAACAGATTTGGTCATGAAAGACATTAGGCCACATTTCTAAGCAGCTCTCTGCTGATTACGATGGCAACTTGGATGTTCATGATGAATGGTGTGAATCACATTTCAGGAATGATTCACTATCCCAGTTTGGGGCTCTGAAGCTTGATTAGTGTTACTATATCATTAGTCTCTTATTTCCCCTAGTGAACATTTCCACTGAAGCCGTGAGACAACTTCTATAAGACCAGACTGGACACGAACCTTGGTTTCCACAGATTTATCTGGACGTGTATTTCCATGTTCAAACCCCAGTAAAATTCTTGTGCTATCAGTCAGACCTATTATGGGGAATTTTTTGTTTGTTCCCTAAAAAAACCCTCAAAACATTTCACCATAGAGTAATCCATCAAAACCTTGATTTAATTTCATTTTTGGTATTTTTTTATTTCTTGTTTTTTTGCCCTTTAAACATAGTGCTATTAAAACTGTTGTTGATTACTTGCAGGGCGTACCTATGGAGATCAACATAATTTTATCAAGTTCATTGGATTCAGGTTCAACTCTTTAGTGAATAAATAATTTTACTTTCAAACAAACTGTTTAAACACTCTGAAAATATTCTGATGTCAAAGACTTCTATTCTTCTCTTTATTAATATTCATTAAGGACTGAAAGAAATATGTATTAAGTTCCACTGGGATTTGGCCTCTACTTTTGTGTTCTCACTGAAGTTTCTTTTAATATATTCTGAGAAGTCTTTGGTAACCTCTATACTCTTGAGTTGTGTGCAAGCTTTTACACTTCTTCCTCCACAGAAATCACTGTCTGGTTCTGAATATATTTTTGTTGTTTTGTGTCATATTGCAGACCTCCTTTGTAGCTTGTTGAGACTGAGTGAATCTACTGTTCGTCTTGAATGAAAGCTGGTACACAAAATTGGACACATTCACTGGGGTAATTGCATCTATTTGCAGTTCAACTTCCAGTGGCTTTGTTGCAGTGAGAGAATTGAGATGTGGTGACAGTAATAGGCTTTTTGACGCAAAGCTGCCTGAGACTCAGATATGATGCATTCAATTCATTTCCTTTTCTGTGGCAAAGACCTGCACTAAAGATGTTTGTTTTCCCAGCTACTATCATATAGACTCACTAACTGTCTTTTTCTTCCATCTTCTACCTCCCTATTAAATTTTGGCTGCAATTATTGTCCTGTTATATTTGCTTTGAATAGCTTTGTAAATTATGACGCTGTGTTGCAATATTGTTATATGCTAAGAAATATATCAAAATGCCATCTTAACAACTGTCACTGGTAAATGTGGTGCTCAAGATAGTTTATAGATTGTTGTCAAGTGATTTAATTACAGGGTAAACTTCTGATTTTCTAGAATTATTCATTTTTGTTGAATTGATCTTTGAAAGCAGTAGTTCCTATCTCTCTTGACTGATCTTAATTTCTCAAATAATTTCTTGACAGATAAATGCATAAATCATGAAGAAAGCCCATTGTCATACTCTATACTGATGGAGTGCAAAAAGGGACACTACCATATTTCTGTGAAAATTGCAAGAAAAAAGGTATTTATGGTACAGATTTACACCATCAAAAACAGATACACTTTTCAAGTTACTCTTATAGTTGCAGATCATGTTTTGTAGGTAGAAAATTAGTTATTGAAAACCTCAAATCTTCAAATATAAAGCAGTGATGCAATCTTAAGTGAAGATCACATTTTTCAGCAATATTTGCTGAAGTCAATGACAGATATTACACAAGCTTCCAAGCAGACAGATAGCCTGAAATTTCATTAACAAATAAAGATGTACCATTTTTGACACTGAGCTCCAGCCTGGGCTTTGAGTGGTGTGTTGTAAATTATTTTTTTTGTGGAAGTCATATGAAGCAGTTAATGAAGATCTCAGTAGCAATGGTACTTTAAAATTCTAAAACATATGAAATAGAATAATAACTACACAGTCATAGAAAGGAATTTTTTGTGGCAATTAAGAGAAATTTACAGTAAGCAGTTTGAAAATCAATCACGTTATTGGAATTTACACAATATAGACTTTTTAGTATTGATAAAGCAGAGTGTTCAGTGAGAAATGGCTCTTGAATTCATAAGCTGTTCAGAACTAGTGATAGTAGCATAAAGAGCAATTGCAAGCCCTCACGGTCAAACCTCACTCAGCCTCCTTCTGGCCCTTATCAGTCTTGCACTGTGAGCTAGGTGGTGACACAAATTTGCTGGAGGATAATGAGAGCTCTCAGCTTGTTGACTGCAGTACTTTTCTGGGAGCTGAGAGAGGTGATCTTATTCCTCCTCAAGCTGTAGAGAAGGCTCCTCTGTGTTTTAGAAGTAAAAGCATGAAGCAGCTGTGTTACGCAAAAGAAAGCTCCAAAGGCAGCCAAGTGCAGGAACTGGTCAAGCCTGTGAATCCCTAACAGAAAAATAAGACCAGTCTAAGGGAGAGGAGGATTTCAGACATGCCTCTGTCTTTGTAAGTGTCTGCATATTAGGAAGATTGTTGAGACTTGCCAGATTTTTCACTTACCAAATAAAAAGCCAAAATGCCTAAGAATGGGGTTTAAAGATTTAATTCCTGGTCAGACGCTTAAAAGTTAGCTGTGGCAGCACAGAAATTCCTTGTGAATTGAGGTCTGAGACCTTTCTCACACAGTTCGCAAAATTCCTAAGATCTGCGTATTCCTACAGGTTTTTGTGAAAAATTAGACTATTCAGTGCATGCTGAATTTTGTGACTTTAGAACACTGAACGCTGCAGAAGAAAATACATGTGATAATATAATTGATGCCTTTAAAAAATTTAAATCCTAAAATACCTGGGATAATTCTATATACAGTGAAGTCCCATGGTATTGTTTTGTTGAGGGGAAAAAAAAACAAGATAAAACTCTTAGCATTTCGGAATATGAAATATGCCATGCATAGCAAAGAAAAAATGATTTTGCAGTGATTAGGACAGGCCTGATGGTGGATATATAAAAGGGATATGAATCTCCCTTTCCCTCTCAAATGAGGGGTTTGGAGACCAGTATGAGCTCTGTTGTTGACATTCAGTGGAGAGAATGAGAGCTAAATGAAGACGTTCCAGTGAGAACATGGAAAGTTTATTTTATAGACGTTATGGATGTTTTGGGGATTGTTGTGGTTTTTTATTTTGGTGCACATTCTGTTTAAAAAGCGAAGTGTGCTGAATAAGTGGTGAGTAGTTTACAATTACACAGCTTACCATCACAAATGAAAGACTGGGCATGCTGGTTATGTTTAAATGTTCTTGAAGTTAGTGGCCACCCTTGTCTTGGGAGCTTGCAACTCTAGCATGCTAAAACCATAGCCCTAAGAAAGAAAGCGAAGTATGATCATCATCAGGGCCCCAAGGCCACCAACAAGCCTTCCCGGCCCTGCCCAACCTCCCCTGGGGCCTCCCCCACCTCTGCCCAAGAGCCCAGGAGACTCATTTTGGTTCAGCCCAAGGCCCCCAGTCCCAGCTGTTACTGGTGACTCCAGTGCCCAGCCCTGTTTCCTCATCTCCTGGCTGGATTTCCTGGATTGATTTTGGAACTTTCTTGTCACTTTGCATCCACATGATGTGGCAGTCTGAAGTCTGGGATGCAAACATGAATCATGTGGAATAACCAGAGAATCAGGGGTGTGTTTAAGGATCTCCCGGAGGCAGAAGGACTGTGCATTGTCCTTAACACGTGTCCCAAATGAAGAGCTGAAAGCACAGGAGCAGTGAGCTGTAGCTCTGGGCACGAGCACAAGGAGGAGTGGAGCAGCAAGTGAGGCCAGGAGCGGCTGGGAGGGGTGGCTGTCAGAGCCAAAAAGGTGTGGGGACGAGGTGGCAATTTCAGATGGGTTCCTCTACCTGGCTGACAAGGTGTGAGAATCCCGCATCTTACAGATCCCAACTGGAGTACAAGGTGTTACTGCACCAGAAAAACCTATGGGCCTTGCAATAGCCTTGCTGGAAAGCTAGAGAAGAGGCTTGCAAAGCTGTTAGAGGCAGACATCAGAAGCAGACATCGTCTATTAATCTGCTTATGTTTATTTCTTTTCTTTAGTGTGATGAAATACGTAATGCCAAATGATTCAAGTCTGCGAGTAGGGGATAGCCGATTATCAAACAATCTGAAGCTTAGGTCAGTATTCTTAGGCTTCTGAATAGGAGTATGAGACCCTTTTTTACTGACTTGTAAACCTGGGTAAAATTGTTTTTGCTATCTGTAAACAAAGAATAGCATACCTCGTGGTATGATGGTTACTACTCTGTTTTATTATTATTATTATTAATTCCAAAGTAGAGAGTTCTGAGAATTTCTCCATGCTCTTATGTGAATGATATTTGAAAGCAGTAGTCTAGAAAACATGGGTTATCACGATCTGTCACTCATTTGGAGAAAATGGCCCAGAAGTGAATGATTTATGTCAATATTTTGACACTGTCAACACTGACCAATATTTATGTGTTAGCAGCAAGTGTTTTCCCCACATTAATGTCTCTCTTATTGACTAATGGTGATGGATTTCATTAGGTATATTATCTTTTTTTTTTAGATCTATGTTATGTAGATGATTTTCACAAGTCTTAAAAGGAGCATGCTTTAGTAGTGCTACAATGTGGACTGAAACACTGCCAAGAAAAAGAGTAAGAATACATAGATCTAACCTATTAACTTTCTTGTGTTTGTATCCTCAGTGTTGGAGATAAAATTGCTTTCTCAATTTTCATCATACTGTCATGCTTAGCTGTTGTAAGGCTTTTGTACTCTGAGGGATAAATCAAATCCCAGTAAATACCCACAACATAATGTCATTGCCCTCTTTGTTCTCTCCTTTCTCCTTGCTAAGAAGTTTGTTAGTGGATATAAAACAGATCCTTCCCTCATTGTCATCAGCCTAGGTAACTTCACAGAATGAAGCTGTTTCCCTTTCACTCAAAAATGCCAGTGACAGCAAATCTCACAGCGCTTTCTCTAAAATGAGATCTGTGTATAGAAAGTGATAGTACTATTTGCTGTTGGAGTGGGAAGCCGGTTCGGTAATAAAGATGCGATCCCAATATGGGTATAATCACTCTCCTCTATTAGTCAGCAAAACAAGGTTTATATAGCAAAGCAATTACAGCCTCTGATTGGTTAGTTACCCTTAACCATATATGGGCAAGATTGCTATAACTCGCTGGGATTGGTGCAGAGTGTGATCTCGATGCGGAAGCGATGATAAGGCAGGAAGCGGCGAGGAGGCAGGAAGCGGCAATGCGGCAGTCCCCCTGCACCAGTGTTCCGTGTTCGCCACTTTACTTTCTCAGCAGTGTTCCGCGTTCACTGCTTTCCAGGCCTATCTTCGGTACAAAGCCTGGGTTGCTCAACGGCACCAAACTATGTCCCCTCTCGTCCAACCAGGACTCCACAGTTTGCTTTTTGTAAGATTTCAGCAGAAAATAAACATTTATTTATTTATTAAACAAGCATTAAAAAAATTATTAAATAAACTGATATAGACAGAAAAAATCTACAACAAAACACCAGTTATGTGGCTTGTGCACTTAGTATTTTTCACAACACAAACTTTTTTTGAATTTGTTTTCAGACTACTGCATCAAGAAAAGAATACAGTAATTAAAGTAGGCAAAAGGAATCAATCAAAGAGTGGTAAGGAAGAGGAGTGAATTAAGTGAAGTAGTTTCCTGCTCTATTATGTGGTGCCATTATCACAGAAAATTAGGAAGGAAGTAAAGAAGACTTAGTCAGGAAGGAAGCAGCAGCAAGTTATTCCATCTATGCAGGGGAGTGTACATGGATCTGTTTTTACTCCTGGGGAAGACAGCAGTCATCCTGAGTAATGAAATTTGTAGGTTCAAGCAGTGCCAGGGCAGGTCAAAAAAAGTAGTACATGGAATTATTGAAGCTATCCAGCTGTCATTATGAGGAGCTTGGTAATGTGATTTACAGGAAATTTCAACATAAACTAACAAGGAACTTCCCTCTGTAGAAGTTTCTGTATGAGAATGTGCAGAATAATTCTGTGTGTATGTAAATGTAGCATGAATGAAGCACAGAGCTTGGCGTGCTGTGCATATGGATGTGGTGCTGCACTGAAGAGAGCTGTGGGACCCCTAACAAATACTCAGTTTCTCTATACGTTGCTTTAGGAGATCCAGGTTTAAAAGGATGTAGTTCTGATGAAGATATATGGATTGTTTTGAGACTGGTATTGAAGAGGCTTTTTAGGGACTGCCTATAGCTAGGGAACCTCTACTGTATGTGCCATTACCTGTGGCACACTGTATGTGCAATTGCCAGTGGCAGTGGGGAGCTCACATGAACATCAGTGGTGCTTGTGGTACAGTGGGGATCAACACCACTCCTTCCTGGTTTTTTGGGGCGGTGGGGTTTTTTTTGTTTGTTTGTTTTCTTTTTAGCTTGTATTTTGTTTTGTTTTGTTTATACAAAACCTGTCTTCTCTAATGTCTTTTGTCAGATTTTTAAAATCACTTTTGCAGGCTCCATCCTATCCTGTGGTACCGGGCCCTACCTGTCCTGGTTTAACTTGGGATTTTCCTGGTGCTACAGGATGCCTAGCAGAGCCAAATGCCATGGGGTTTTTCTGTTGTGCTTCCCATCAGAGCCGTCTAGGGACTTGCTGAAAAGGCGACCGTTCCGTTAGAGGTACTGTTGGCCATATTCATGTTCTTGTGTGTGTATGTGTGTCTACAAGTATCAGAACACCATTTCATGTCCACTGGGGATGTTATCTGCTTTGATTACTAAGAAAGCACCTATTTATGTTGTATAGCAGCAATTTTTCCTCAAAGATGCTTGCAACACTTCTTCAAAAAGAAAATAAAATCTTTCAAGTAAAAAAAATAAATATTTGCTAAGAGGTGTCTTTCAAGATGTTTAGAATGCAGTTTCTATTAATTCTGACTGTTGTCCAAACTAGTCAACATACAGCTGTTGCAAATTAACTTCCTTGTTAAGAAAAAATGTTGTGTGATGCATCAAAGTAAATTGCAAATGGATCGGATTAGGATCTTTTGCTGTCAAGAGAAATAAAATATAATATCAGAAATTGCACAAAGGCCTGCTTTTCAGTTGTTTTGAGAAAGATACAAAAAAGTTAGATTATAACAGTGTCTGAGTTCTGAAGTGCATTTTGCATATTTAACTTCAGTTTTAGTTGCTTTCCACCATATATTGATAAATGTGACAAGTTTTTCTTGTGAACGAGGAAATGTTGCCTTGTTGAGGACATAGTCTTTAACTGACAGCTAGAACCACTAGCACCAATAAGCAGAAATAGCATCTCATAAATAGTTTTTATTCTGAGCTTTTCCTTTGCATAGTGCAGAGCTAGTCTAAATACTTGTATTTATTTGCCTTTGATTACAGTTACACATTTGTCTTAAGAAGCATTCCTTGACTGTTCTCTGATCCAACTGATGTGTTTCAAAAATACTGTGAAAGAAGCAAACTGTTCTAGGAAATTCTGCCTTATTTATTAACAGCATCATGGCACAGCAGTTTATAGACCTACTTTTTTACTGTGAGGGCATAGGTGGCCCAGAGAAGTTGTGGAGTCTCCTTCCTTGGAGATATTCAAAAGCCATCTAGACATGGTCCTGACTAACTGACTTCAAGTGGCCCTGCTTGAGCAGGGGGAGGGGGTTGGACCAGATGGCATCCAAAGGTCCCTTCCAACCTCAACCATTCTGTGATTGCATTCTGGCATCCCACGGTTGTTCGGGGCTTGATTTAGACAAGCAAGTGAGCTATGTAGCATGCCTCAAAGCCAGCACAAAATTATTACATGTTAACTATTGGGAAGCATGTAATAAGAGCTAGTTGCCTTGAAAGAAAATTTAGGAGTTTGTTTCCTTAAATGATTGTACTTGCATTAACAGCTATCTCGCTTTCTCTCATGAGTAGGATAGCAGACTGACTCAATATGCCGCTAGACAGCAGCTCATCTCTTGGACCCTCTTAGTGTCAAGGTTCTGAGAGATTAAACCCAGCTCCGAAAGTTTTCTTGGTATAGACATGAAAGCCAGTGAAGAGGTGTATTGTACCTGGAGAAAGGACTCTCTGCTTAAAGGCATTGTGCCTTTATTTTCTGACTCTGTTGGCTGGTCTAATAAAAGTTATTACGTCTCTCTCCAAATGTTGCCTCCTGTGTAGTTTAGGAGGTTTTCAGGGTTTTGACCTAGTTTCATAGAATTTGTTGTCAGTGAAGTTATTTTCAGCTTTGCGGATGGCCTAAATTCCACTTGACCTACAACTAAGATGTGCAGTATCCAAATGTGTCTAGGACTGCTGTGCCGCAAAGAGCTTCAAATCAGTATTGATTATACACTTATGAAGACCAAAGTTCTTTATAAAACAGTATCTTCAATAATGTTTTGCATTATCAGCATCCATCTTTATCATAATATTGGTGTTGCCACCTTACAGTGTAACTGGATGTACCATAATTTTAGTATTTCAGCTAACTAATAATCAAACTGAATAACAATGGAAGAAGAAGCAACACTGCATTTTTTTTCTTGTTTATCTTGTTTTACTACTGTGTGTTGTTGGACAATAAAATAATTGAGCAATAAAGAACAATTGTTCTTTTTTCAACATCTTTTTTCTAGCTCTTGTCCCTGTGCTACAGATCTTCTAAAAATACTGTATGTAGTGGGCAACTGCCCTATTTGTTTCACAATATGTAATGCCTTAGAATTAAAAGTAATCACAGATAAAGGCTTGGTGCCTGGACATTTTAAGATTACCTCACAACTGGTTTTATTGCTGATGTTCAGGCCACATGTATCTCAGAAATTATTATAGTACTTCATTTCTTTGTCTTGTAATTCCCTTCAGAGAACAAAATACAAGATCTTTGAAATTAAATATGGTAGCATCTTCATAAGCCAGGCAGTGAAGATATTCTTCAGATATTTAGCTAAAAAAATAAAAAAACACATTGAGAGGACAAGCATAGGAAAAAATTCTGAACTGTTTTCTTTGAATTACCAGCTTTTTCTTTTTCTTTCTCAGGAAAGAAAGCTTTCCCAAAGTCTACATCTTCGGCATGAAACTGCCTATGTTGATGTATGTTCAGGTTAAATGGCAATAAAGTTGTTAGATGTGTACACCTTCTTTAATCTTTGTTGCTTCTTTCAAAGATCATACCAATGTGAAAGGTCTCTAATGCAGCCTCCTGCTCGAGGCAGGACGAGCTGGCAGATCAGACCAGGCTGCTCAGGGTTTTATCCAGTTGTTTCTTGTAATTTGCAAGGCTGGAGCCTGCACAACCTTTCTGGGCAACTTGCTCCACTGCATGGCTGTCCTTAAGATGAAGAATTTTGTCCTTATATTCAGTCTGAATCTGTCTTGTTTCAATTTGTGTCTCTCATCACTTGTCCTACCACCATACACAACTGAAGAACCTGGGTCCATCTTCTTGATAAACTCCTCATAGTTATAAGGATTCTGTTTTTAGGTTTCCCCTGCAACTTTTTCTTCTCCAGAAATGTAGATCTTTTTTTTAAATAAACTTCATTATTAATTTATTGCTGTTATTGTATTATTATATACTTGTACTTTTAAATGTGTGCTGGTAATACAATTTTACTGTCTTTTTAGAAGAAAATTAATAGGAATATAAAATTAAAATTAAATAATTGCTCCATTTTTCCTAGATTATATCATTTAATACTTTTGCTTTTGTCTGTTATGTAAGGCATGAAAGCAAAAATTGTCTCCAGCTCATTTCTGTTTAAAAACTAACTAAGCTACATAAGGGCACTACTCCTTTGAATAGGCAGCAAATGTGTCTTCTCATTAGAAAACGAGGTCTCAGTTACCTTGATAACCACACTGCAGCTTTACTATCTATCTCAAACAACCAGTGAGCAGCTGGCGGCTTCTTCAATAAATACAGTGTCCTGATTGAATGATTCATTGCCTAAAGCCAGTCTAAACAAATTCATCTATCAGGAATTAAGTGCTGGCTTACCTGCAACAAGTGAAGTTGACTGCAACAGGTATGTTTGGGGGGCAGAGAATCAAGGTCTGTGGCTGGAGTCAGAAGCTGTGGAATAAAGCCACGCAGTTGATGGTTAAACAACAAGTTGCTTCAACCAGCCTTGCTGCCACGGATGAGCTCGGGGGTTGTCCGGGATACTAAAGTGACACCATCCTTGTTTCTAAGCAGGCATACACATACCCCCCCTGCAAATTAATTACCAATAAAAGAGGAAGAGACCCTCCACAACTCATACAACCATTATATCAAGGAATTAGGAAGGAAAAAGTATGTGATTTCAAAACTTGAACTCCTGCATCTTTCTAGAAGTATATTATATCCTTTTCATAACAGTCTGTTTGAAGACATGATTGTTATTTACTGTTTCTGGTTGCCTCTCCTTTATGTTCATAATATCATGGTCACATAGAATTGTAGAATCATAAAGGTTGGAAATGACCTCTAAGATGATCAAGTCCAACCATCAACCCAACACCACCATGCCTCCTAAACAATGTCCTGAAGTGAACCATGTCCTGAAGTGATATATGATGTATGTATAGTAGATGTGATGTATGTATGTATGATATATGTAATAATTAGGAATGTACAATTATTGTAGAAAACTATAGTTTTATCCAAAAATGTGACAGGCTATCTTTGTTTGTTGTCATGTGGATAGCACGCTACGATCATTCTTATTATGTTACACTTAAAACTGTTTTATAGTGAAAGCTGACACAGGTTTCATTTCACATCTATCTTTTTTAGTGAGTTTTCCTTTGGTAAGTGATGTGAAACAAGGGAAGCTTCTGTAGTCAAAAAAATGTCATGATCTTTATTGAAACCTATTGTACTCTCGGAATTCAGGCATCAGAAATACAACAGTTACAGATAATAAACATTTTTTACAGTTCTGAGTATAAAAACTGTGTATTGACATAAAAGTAATGTCTAATGCTGCTGCCTTACCAAAGCTATCTTTCTATTTGTAGAAATTGCAAGTAGAAATAAAAAAATTTAAATTAAGCAGTAAAGCTATGATGGAAACTGCTTTAGCCTTTTTTTCCTCTTCATTGAGTGGAACCCAAAATATGAGTGTAAGAAAAGCTGAGCACATATGACTGTGGAGAAAAAGCAAATTCCACTGACAGGCCGTGGCATGTAACAGAAGAATATCTGTGATCAGCTAGAATAAGTAAAAATATGACTTCATCAATGTTTATGTCTTATTAACCTTACAGAAGGGACTGCTTTGAGGAAAGTGAAAGATTTTGATTGGTGAGTGGCTCTCTCGATCTTCTGTTTTCCTCTGTGACACTCTGACTGAGCCCACTATTCTGATTCAGATGTTAATTTATGGAAAAGGATAATACAATGTCTCTGATTGCTTAATTATGCATCCTGGGGATTCATTCAGAATCCTTATAATGCATCTTGATAACCTTTCAAAGGCAGAACTTTCAATTTGCAACTTTTATTGGGATTTAATCAACTGGACAATACTTCTCACATCTTTTTCTGATGAGAGCACTGACCCCTGTCTCTGGCACCTTAGCCACGTACTATAATCACTAATCGCTAATGCAAAAAGCAGTCATTCCTGTGTAGTGTAAGTGAATCCAAGAGTGAACAGAGTTAGCCTCCAGGTGTTTCTGCTCACACTTTAATATTGAAAATTATGCTGGTAAGGTTTGATATTCAGGGGGTTGCAATGGGCTTGCAATGAATGGTATTAAAGGCCAAATGAAGCTAGCAGTGAATGCAGGAAGCTGTACAAAATACAGTATAATAAATGACATGGAGAAAATAGTAGTGCAATTCCCATTTGGGCTGTTTCATTATGCAAAACCAAGGTGTTTCTACTGGAATTGAAAAGCAACTTATTAAAACTTGAAGAAAGGGCTCTTTACTTCATGGACTACAATTAACATGCATAATTGATTGCTGAAAGGTGTGACAGAAGAAAAAATATGACAGACTAAAAAAACCAACCAATCTTTCATATGTATAACATGAATATCTTGAGTTATAATGGTAAATATGTAGCTAGTAGAAAGGATATAAATCCTTATGTCATCCTCCAGGGCATAACACCAAGTATCTATCTCTGAATCTAGGAGAAACTCTCCCTTGGCTTTAGTTAACTACCAGCTACAGAGTTTTTTCATTTCTTTCAAAAAACCTGAGCCTCACTACTGCTTTCAGCCTGTGTAGTCTGGAGGGATGCTCATCACCAGGGGATTCCTAACTAATTGTGACTGACTGGTTGATTAATCGTAGTAAGAAAGGTGAGACTCTTGGCTGCCACTCCAAAACAGCAAAATAAAAAACCCATGTGGAAATTACACATCCTACTTGTTTTCTGTAATTTAAACACAGAGGAAAATAGAAGATCTTGAAATCAAAACATCTGTAACAGTTTTTAATGTTTTGTTACGCTCCTGCAGGAATCTTAAAATAAATACATTACGTAAAGAAGATAATATATATTAGCCCTAAGTAAAGATGAAAATAAGAAGGGGAATAGCTTCTCTTGGCCAGTAAAGATACTTACAATACTACTAGTCTGGTAGTATTTAAGAGTTTACATAACTCACTATCAAGAATTAAAACTTTCACACACTCTCTTTTTTATTTTTTTCTTTTTCTGTAAGCATGTCATGTTTACTGCATGCATGGAGCAGTTTCTGACTATGTTGAACTTTTTCTTTAGGTCGAAGTGTTATGGAAAAAGTTGACCCCGTCAGAGGTAAAAATCTAGGAGAGGTACCATTCTGCCAAATTAGTTAACAGGACATAAAGGAAGGGAATAAAAGCGTTTGATGGCATGGTGTTGATAGGCCAGTACACGGCAGTTTGTGCCTGCAGAGAGTGGGCATTAAGCGCGTTTGAACACATAAAGAAAAAAATGTGTAGCTACTGACAGTACAATAAGTGGTCGCCACCTGCTACTTATGCTGTGCAATGTACATGCTGCTCTGTCGTGTACTGAATGCATCTGAGAGTTACTGAGTAGCTGGACTGTGAAAAATGTAATCCTTGCAATAGTGGACAGACAAGACAGAGGGACAAAGTTTTCTTTTTAATAGTTGCAGTTGACCTCTTTGATTTTCTATTGATGTGTAGCTCTGGGTTTATATCTCAAAGCCATTATTGCATCCCAGATTTTATGAAACTTACGGCAGTTTCACAGAGGTAAATTACATGTGAAAAGGAAGCAAAGGAGCAAATATGCATTTTTCTCTCTGTGATTTTATTTTCCTTTTATCTGACTGTCTTCTCAAATGGAACTGATAATGGATAATACTATGAAGGAAGATCTAGATTTTCTAGATTTTGTTAAAAAAGACCAGCTTGCAAATGACTAAAGTTTAAAATGAACACGTATGTTTTCTTAATTAGTGATCTAATTTAAATGACGAAAGACACGATCATAGCATGCAAATGTACTTAGAGCTAGTGTATGCATGCAAATATAATCACAGTCTGTACTGGGCTGGCAGAGTGGGAATAGACACTCTTCCCCCTAAAAGAAGAGAGAAGAACAGTTCCCACTGTCGGATACCCAAACCTCTGTTTGGGACAACTTCGTGTTGTTAAGTCTGAAGCTAATCTGCTGCACTCAGTAGCTGAGCAGTCAGGGTGAGATTTGGACTTCATTTATTCATCCGTTACCACCAAAACTGTTTATTTTCATGTTTAGAGAGATACTTGTAGCACACCAGCTGTCTGAATAAGAGTGAACCATCAGGTCTTTTGTTTACAAATACATTTGTTTGAAACATTTTGCATGACAGGTTACAGATTGTGACAATTATACTGGTTCAGAGAAAAGGATGTCATGTAATGCCAGTGCTGATAATGAAGCACACTCTGATCTGATGGATGCAACTTGATTGAACATGTCATGTTGCAATTCATATGGAAACTTAAAAACCCAGAAAGTCTATGAAATGTTGTCTCTTACCACAATTTTGAGACACAACCACACACCAGTTGTTTCTCAATACTGTTTTTTATTATATAAAACACTTGGAAGACATGAAGATTGTTGCCTGAATGGTGGCAGGTAATTACTCACTGTGATAATCCTGCCCAATGCCAGCACTGGTACACGAGTACCTCCTGTTCCTCTGGGTCATTTCCTGCTGCTCCTGCCTTCTCTCTGGAGCAGAGATTTACTGTTGTGCTGGGCCATTGCTGCTAATGTTTTTTTTTTAAAGTTTCGCTTGTCTTTATTTCACTTTGTATCAGCTGGTTTGTATTTGCCAGGTTCACTGGGGGGTCTCTTTTGTGTCAAACATCTGGTATATATGCCTCAAATAATTCCAGTCCTGCTTTCTGATGCAGAAAACCTCCTAGTTGGTAAGTTTTCATTTCTCTTTGTTGAAAGGCAAAGCCTTTCTATCCAGCACCCAGATTTTGTCATAGCAATTTGTAGTTAATTTCAGATATTGATTTAATCTCTAATGTTAGTTCTCAAGCTCTCATAGCTGCATGCTAACAGTGACATTATGTTTGAGATTTTAAGTTTATGTTAAAAAAATCCAGAAGTTTTGTATGTCTTTGCTTTCAGCTTCTCCTGTCTATAATGTCACTTCCTATTGAGCTCTGCCTTTCATCTGATATATTGCTTTTGAGACAGATGAATTCCAATAGCTACTTATTTTTTTTGCTTTCTCCTTAACATGTGGTTTTCCTGTGTAGCTGATTCTGAACAAAGCCTGCTCTGCTATCTTTAAAACCAGTTTTTGTGTAGTGATAGTGGTGCTATCCCACTTATGGCAACACCAAACAACAGCTAAGAATCTTATCAAACTGATGAATAGTTGTTATTCTTTGCAGAGTACTTCACATATCTGTAAATGACCTTGAGCAAATGGACATCTTTAGATGGAATTTCAATGAGTACTGTTTAGGTTTTTTGGTGTACGGTTGTTTTTGCCATTCTAATATATCAGTGGTCTTCCAATTCTAGATTTTCCTTTTGGGGAATTTTCCTTCATGAGGTGCCACATTTCTTTGCTTATCCTTTTGATATTCATCTGTGTGGATATCCAGCTGTAACAGCTGCAGCTGAAGTTAAATCATTGCTTATTGCTGTACACTGTTCTTCACACCAGCCTTCACTGCTTTTGAGAGTGCCTTAAGTCTGCTCTTTAGTTTGTTCTAGATTTTGCTTGAAAGATCGTGTAGTAATGTGATCATCATGGCTGCTGTTGATATGTATGGCCTAGTATGTCCTTATATTTGAGGCAGCTGATCTGAATCTTGCATTAGTAGAGATATCCTTGGTCAGTTTTGTTGTTCTGCCATCTGACGATTCTCATCTGATGATTTTTTTGTATATGTCATTCTGAGGGAAAACAATTGCCAAAGCAAGACTGGAAACTCAGCACAATTAGTGCTTTGTTTCTGTGATTGTGGCTTCCCAGTGTTCTTCCCATCACCCAACTGTCACTTCTAATTTAGCATTAAAGCCACCCATCAGAAGGAGTAAGCCATGCTCTGGTGTTACCAATGACAGCTTAGAGCAATTGCAGAACCTATTGTTGCTCTCAGTGCTAAGTTGTTTTCTCTGAGCTGCATGAATGACAGCTCTAGTCAGACTTTAGTCCTGAGTCTGTTTGATAGGTTTTCCATTGATTAGCCATCTTCTGTATGTTCTGTTAAGATGGGTACTCTAGCTTGACTAAGACATATTTTTTCTTTAGATTGAAAGATTTGGACATTTTTTCCTCTCTAATGTTAAGGCGTTTATGTTTTTCATACACCACATTATTGTTGAGACTTTTAATGTCCAAAATATTTCTGCTTTATGGTAACAGGAAGACTAACACAAAGCCCAAAAAAACCAATAGAGGTATTCTTTGCAGCATCAGTGGGCTTTGGATTGTGCCAAAATTTGTCTATGGAATGTCCGTGCACCTGTAGGGAAACTATGGAGACATGAAAAAAACTCTGAATAGACTAGTACAGGTATTGAAAGCCTGCCTGTGTGACTGTGGTGTTCTTTTCAGACTGATTTGTGTAACAGATTAGGAAATTTTAGAGAATTCAACTGAGTAGATGTGAATCCAGGTTTGTAGATTCCCGTACCTAAACCAGTTCATATAAAGTTATCTTGTACCTCTGTATGGTTCTACGGTACTGTGTAAATTTATACAACAGAGCTCCTAAAAATGTTAATTTTTCTTTATACAGAGTCACATTTCATTAAATAGTTAATAGGTAAAACCACATAAACTCTGTGCATAGTGTAATTCTATTAATTTTGAATTATGTAAGAAAAAAATATTTGAGAGAGGCATACCTGAAATAAAGTAATTCTTCTCACCCATTCACCAGTATATAATTTTTTAAGGTATGTTTCATTGTGCTTCAAGCATTTATGGCTGTTTTCCAGGATGATTTTGAAAGATGTTGGCTCCATGATTGAATTGTTTGATTAAATGTTTGAATAATATCAGTCTTTTCAAATGAAATAAGCACATTCAGCTTGCCAGACTGTTTAACCTTGAGTTGTTAACTCCCTAGTGTCAGTCATGAAAAGTGTTTAATAATGGATGATACCACAGCTGGACTTAAGAAACAGGGAAAAGGTAGCTGGGGCTCACCACTGCAATCAAGGGTGATATTGTTGTTGCACAGATAGCACTTGTCTTGCTGGTGGGATCCAGCTGTGAGTAGATACTGGAGTTGCGTGTGTTTGTAATCGCTCCTGCTAGCTCTGATTCAACTGGGTAAGAATAGCTCTGTGGTTTGCCCATGACTGTCCTTCAGTAGGAGGCTTTCCTAGCTTCAGGGCATCTCACCATGTAACAAATGGTGATTTGCTAATCACCGTTAATGGTACTAGTGATTAACTTTGGGCCAAAACCTCTTCACTGTCTGATACTGAAGAGACATTTGTTTTTCAAACAAATGCTCAGCATGAAGTATGCAAGGATCTACACTTTGTGCACCATGCTGCTAATACAAACTTATTTGAATGAATAATTCTGCTGTAGGTACAGGTTATGTCAGATTTTAACAGTTGTAGGCCAAATAATTGTTTTCCACTTTGTAGATTGTTTAGGATTTTATGTCAAGACCAAAGGCACAACAGAAATGGACTCCGTTTCTTCTGCACTTGCCATTCCCTAGGACAAAGACTGCTAAATTGCAATACAGCTCTTAAAACTTAACTTAAAATTACTTTTTTCATAAGAAAAAATGAAAGATGGTTTTGACCGAGTAACTTCTACTGACCGCACAAAGAGGTCAGATCAGCTACAGGATTTGCTTAGATCAGTAGTGGTTCATAAGCAAGAAGCATCTGTAATGGAAAAGTGCTGGAAGCTGGAATGTGCTGGCAATTCATTTGAACTCCATCTTGGAAATCATATTGCTAGTTACCAACAAATTAATCTTAGTCCCATTCTGGTTGCCTTTTTTTGGAGGTTAAACGGAGAAATGAGTACAAACAAGTAGAGACCGATGACACAGGAGACAGATGAAAAAAACAAACCCAGACAAACCCGTTATGTTCCTGGATTGGTTATGATAAAGGACAATCCAAGTCCATTCTAAGTCACCCATTTTATTTTTGTATCAGACATGTGACTGTCTGTTCTTCTGCCAGAAAGCCAAGGGAATTTTTAGTATTGTCTCCAATAGGACTACCATATATAACCGAATCAGATGCTGTATGTGCTTATTAATTTTTTTCTGTTACTAATGGAGTTATATCTCTTATTAAGCATAGCAGTGGCTGAACTTCCTCACAAAGAAGACTTCTGCTTTTCTTCAGGCAATGTTTCATTCTCCTTTCTCATGTTCACTTGAAAGCCTATCATCTGAAATGATTCTCTGCTCCAGGTTCCAGGAATCAGATGAAAGTGAAAAATGCTTTCATCCCCCGTAGTCTTTAATCCTATACTTCTCTGACTCAGTTATTTTAAATGAAGTTTTATAATTTTGCTATTACACAAGTTGAACAGAAATTATATAAAGAAGAACAAAAGAAGTTTTAATATTTTTTTTATTTTATTTTTGTGAACAAGGTAAATGATTGACTTTGCAGAATGAATATTTCCAGGAAATGCTATCTCTGTCCATTGAATTTAAAAGCAACTCTGAGTGTATGTATTTTTTTTCTATAAGAACAGTCATCTGCACAAACAGCCCACCAAGTAGCATCATTAAATTGACAGCCTGTATTAAACAGTAGCCAGATGAATGCCACTGAAAGAGACTGTATTAATAAGAACATTTTTTCACAGTTGTCTAGAAGAAGATGCGGCAAAAGGAGCTCCCACAGTTACTGCATCACATGGCTGTATTGTCTTTGCTTGCTCAGGGTAAAAAGTGGAGCTAATTGCACTGTGCAGCAGTGGATAACCAAAGTTCTATATTTCATCACTCCTTGTAGTACTGGCAGGAAAATCTGTAACATAGGACAGTGAAATTTGCCAGTACCTGATGCAGATCTCCTTACTATTTCCTTTCCTTGTGTCTCGGAACTTCGGATATGTTTTTCTGTTTTTTTAGTTCTGGATTAACTTGGAACCCTTTTGTATATGGTATCACACTTTGATGAAAAATTTTAGGTTATATGGAAATATTTCTCTGCAGACTTTGAATAACTATATGAAGGTCAGCTCAGTAAGGTACTTAAAAAGAAGCAAATGCCAAGTAGTAAAAATATAAATAATTAAAAATGCCAGGTAGTAAGCATAAAAAATTCTTATTCTGTTTATGAATTTCCCTGGGGCAGAGTTAATTTTCTTCATAGTAGCTAGTATGGGGCTATACTTTGAATTTGTGCTGACAACAGCGTTGATAACACAGGGATATTTTAGCTATTGCTGAGCAGTGCTTGCACAGAGTCAAGGTGTTTTCTGTTCCTCCCACCACCCCACCAGCCAGCAGGCTGGGGGTGCACGAGAAGTTGGGAGTGGACACAGCCGGGACAGCTGACCCCGTCTGACCAAAGGGATATTCCATGCCATACGAAGTCATGCTCAGCAATATAAAGTGAAGGAAAGAAAAAGCAGGAAGGGGAGGATATTTGGAGTTACGGCGTTTATCCTCCCAAGTAGACGTTATGCATGATGAAGGCCTGCTTTCCCGGAGATGGCTGAACACCTGCCTGCTGATGAGAAGTAGTGGATGAATTCCTGAATTTGCTTTGCTTGTCTGTGCAGCTTTTGCTTTACCTGTCCCAACCCATGGGTTTTCTCACTTCTACCCTTCCAATTCTCTTCTCCATCCCACCCTGGGGTGGAAGTGAGCAAGTGGCTGTGTGGGTCTAAGTTGCCGGCTGAGGTTAAACCATGACAACCCTATACCAGAGTATGGTACTGTCGAGCTTCTTTCCTACTTGATGTTGAGGGGTACAAAAAGCTTGTTATACAGCCTGAAAACTTGGAATACTTCACTGAATATCTACAACATTTTTTTCAGTATGATGGTTGACACATAAAAGTGAGCATCAGGAATTTTTTCTTGGGCAACAGGACATCAGAGAATATTGGTAAAACAATAGAAAATCATGAAATATTTACTAGTTATTAACCAACATCAAAGAGATTAAGCGGAACTGGAATTAATATTATATCTTGCTGTTTAAAAAGAAAAAAATCCATGATAAATCACAGAATCAAAGAATGGTAGGAGTTGGAAAGGACCTCTGTGGGTCATATAGTCCAACCCCCCTGCCAAAGCAGGGTCACCTACAGCAGGCTGCACAGGACCTTGTCCAGGCGGGTCTTGAATGTCTCCAGAGAAGGAGACTCCATAACCTCCCTGGGCAGCCTATTCCAGTGCTCCGTCACCCTCAGAGGAAAGAAGCTCTTCCTCATGTTCAGACGGAACTTGCTATGCTTCAGTTTGTGCCCATTGCCCCTTGTCCTGTCTCTGGGCACCACTGAAAAGAGTTTGGCCCCATCCTCCTGACACCCACCCTTCAGATATTTATAAGCATTTATAAGGTCCCCTCGCAGC
>Ga0065711_1003210_pt1 | contig 29149 bp, 14 predicted proteins | sample Hoacrofraction12_FD_59098 | JGI IMG/M metagenome (GOLD analysis project Ga0065711, IMG submission 59098) | Hoatzin crop microbial communities from Cojedes, Venezuela - Epithelial fraction 12 v2 (version 2) | ecosystem: Host-associated > Birds > Digestive system > Esophagus > Crop | place... | reverse complement strand
CAGGGAGGTTGTGGAGTCTCCTTCTCTGGAGATATTCAAGACCCGCCTGGACAAGGTCCTGTGCAGCCTGCTGTAGGTGACCCTGCTTCGGCGGGGGGGTTGGACTAGATGACCCACGGAGGTCCCTTCCAACCCCTACTATTCTGTGATTCTGTGATTCTGTGACAACCACTCAGCTGAGCAATGTAAAAGAATTACACTGGGCTTAAGGAAGAAGAAAGCTATTCATTACAACTACCTGCTATCTTTGGTGTAACGAAATACTATTGGGACGATCTCAGAATTCAAGAATCTTGTTTATAGCATGAGGTGGCATATCTATTGTGTACCACAAAGAGCAGTAAAAAAAGTCTCACCCTGCCTGTTCTTGACCCAAAAGCAATGTGAGATATTACAGAGAGTTCTTCGGCATCACACTGTCCAATATTCTGCTGATACAGAACTTCACATTGTTCTGCTTCCAGGGATTTCTGTGATTCTCTGGGTGCAGAAGTTGCTTAGCTTAGGAAGCGAACAAAGAGTTCTGACCACCAGAGGAAGGAGGTACTGAAAGATCTTTCCCATTGGAGTAATAGACTTCAGGGAGGTAGTTAAGTAGTCTTCATCATCATCATTTTCTTCCTCTCTAATTTTTGCTAGTGAATCTAATTTGAACAAGCAGTTGGAGAATTTAATCTCGAATCCTTCAGAAATTAAATATTTTAGCACTTTCAAAATTAAACATTCTGCTTTTGGCATACCTGCTATTTATCAAACCCTTTTATCTCCTGAGTAACTTATGCAGTGGCAGAAGTCCTAACTCTGTCAATGTCTTTAACTAAAGGTGAGCCAAGAGATCAGCTGGGTTTTACTACTTATAAGAAATATCTGGTACTCAACAACCTGCTGGACATACTAAGCATGAGAGAAGGTCCTGTTGTTATGGCATACACCTTCCTGAGAGAAGATGAGTTTTCAGATGTGTCTGCTGGACGTTGACAGATGACCTTTTGCATCTTTCCTGTCTGAGCACTCACACAGCTCTCAGATGCCTTTCTTACTCCTCTGCCAAAGGCTCCTCACAGCAGCAGAGGCAGAACAGAGCGCACGTCTGTCCCTTACCCAACCAAGTTCAATCCACTGTATTTGAAATGTCAGTGAATTCAGTCTGGCATTGGACAAGGAACAAGGGAAGCTGAGTCATAGACATTTTTCCCCCTCTGCCTCACTTGTAAGGAAGCATTGACCCCTGGCAAAGACACGGGAGCTCAGGAGAACTGGTCTGAAAAACAGCCGCCGAAAATGACCAAGGAACCTCTCAAAGATGTGAGACTAATCGTCCCTACTTTATCCATTTAAGCTGCCCAGATAAATCAAATAGTAACAGCTTGTAATGACTTAAGAATAATTGTTTCTCACTTAGTAGGAATATATACAGTAATCTTGGTATGTTTATGATCCCTTTGAATTTAAAATGACAAGGAGATCATGGTCTTCAAGTGACAACCTGCAAGGCAGCTATTTGCAGGCCATCATAAACTAAGCTCAAAATTGTCATTAGACTGTAGCGCTAATCACTAGAAGGCAACAGGGAAGAAAAGACAGTGTTAGTGATAACGAGCTAAATTATTAACTTTAAAATTACTGGGGAATGTAATAATGATACAATAATAGTGATGTTCTTGGAAGAAACTACACCCAGAAGCATTTCAAATTTCTGAATTTAACCCCCGTGCCAAAGAGCAATGAAAACATCTGCTAATATTTCTCAATTAATTATTGATAACTCAATTTAATTCACTCTCCGTGCTGTTTACTGAAATTAAAGTGTAGTGTAGATCAATAAATTAGCTCATCTAATAGAAACTAATATTTTACTTCAGCATTCTGTCTAAGCAATAGTATGCACTATTTTCACTGAAGCAACCATGAAGTGTATGGATCCTTTGCACAAAATCCATCACGAAAATAACGAAAAATCCCATTGATGAGGGACTTTTAGATTCTTTTTTTGGCTGAAAATTTGCAAATATGTAAGAAAGCATAAATGATCCTGTTCCCTTGAATACAGTTGGACTCAATAAGTAAAATCACCTGGACATTAGGAAGCATTTCTTTCCCGAGAGAGTGATTAAACACTGGAAAAGGTTTCCTAGGAGAGGTGATCAACGCACCAAATGCCCCAAATCTGTCTGTGTTTTAAAAGGCATTTGGACAATGCCCTTAATAACATGCTTTAACTTTTTGGTCAGCCCTGAACTGGTCAGGCAGTTGGACTAGATTACGCTCATAGGCCCCTTCCAGCTGAAATAGTTCTGTTCTGTTCTGTTTCTGTTTCTCTTTCTGCTTGTTTCTGATTCTATTCTATTCTACTCTATTCTATTCTGTTCTATTCTATTCTATTCTATTCTATTCTATTCTATTCTATTCTATTCTATGCTATTCTATGCTATGCTATGTTATGCTATGCTATGCTATTCTATGCTATGCTATGCTATGCTATGCTATGCTATGCTATCCTATGCTATGCTGTTCTATGCTATTCTATTGTCCCTTTTTCCATTTCTTAGTTCTGTTCTTATTCTGCCATCATCCATACCTTTCTCTGTGTGAGTTCCGTCCCCAGAAAACAACTAGGACCTAAGTAATATCTAGTGCCAATTTGCAACATTCATATTCAAATCTGGTATTACGGAGGTGTGTTGCTGGCCTTGAAAATTGTGTTTTCCAAAAGTACACCTCTCTTGGTGCTGCTTTGAACAATTCTCATGCATTGTCTCACTGGATACCAGGGAGAAGAGATCAACACCATCCTCTCCACTTCCCCTCCTCAGTAAGCTGTAGAAAGTAATGAGATTGACCTATGCACTTATGAGACGAAGCTAGCTCCTACAAACTTCAAGAATTTCCAAGACTTGCTCTTTACAGTAGTATGATATTTCCAGCTGATATCTGGGAAATTGAAAACTGCCATGTGTCGCATTAAAGGTGGGTAAGGGGAGTCTGAAAAGAGGCAAAAGGAGAGCCCTCCTGTTGAGTCACGAGGTTCAGAGAAGACCTCCTTGCTTTCTAAACTCTCTCTCAGAGGAGAGTCTAGGTGCGGCTGGATCAACTCCTAGTCCCACACTTGGTCAACAGTTTATGTCTAAAGGGTTGTGTAGCCACTTCTCAGATTCAACTTGCCTGCCAGAGCCCTTCCAAGGACTTTCACTGAAACAATTTCGGAAAGTTGAAACAATAGGTAATTTATTCAAGCGACAGGTATCACAGATTCGGAATTGCCGTTGATAAATGCACTGTCTACAAAAGTTGAGCTCAAAGTAATAGTTTAGCGCTTTAGTTATCAATGCGTTCCTAGGGATACGTCTGACAAAGTCAGAGGCGTGACTCTTACCAAAAAGGCGTCTCTTCTTGGGGGGGGGAAGAGAGGTTCAGGCCCGTCGACCCATCTGTCAGGTGAAGTTCTCGCTTGGCTCCTCCTCCCAAAGAGAGTTTTCAAGTGCCAATTTTTGTATGTTTGGAAATCTTTTTGCGAGGTGGGACTAAGTCATTTGTTGTGTATCGATTGGCTCTTGGCATGGAATGTCGTGTCGTCAGAAGCGGGACTCAGCAGTGTGATACGCCTTCGGAGCGGGCATCTTGGTATGTGTAGTCGGGGGCCATCTGTGTTTTATCCAAAGCAATCTCTGAAGCAATCTCTGGCTGCGCAGCCTCTGCAGTGCCCCACAGATCACTTGGTTTACAGTGATGGGCTATCCCCCCTTACTTTTGTCTGAGAAGATAAGCACCAGTTATTTACTTCCTTTGTTAGCTCTTTGGCTCTTGACGCTTCAGTCCGAGTTTGTCTTTCGTCTTGCATTTGACAAGTCCAGCAAGGCCATCGATTACACCATGAGGACAAGGGTTACTGATCCAGAAACTGACTATAGAATAAGTCATCTGGCTAGGCGATCGATAGTAGACACCCACTACAACATTGCCTTTGTTTACCATCCTCCTAGTCCTCACCCAGAGGCTCTCACACACATCATCACTAACTGTAAAAGTTGTACATTCAAACCTCTCCCTTACGTATAGTGCGACATCTCCACCTTGTCTGCCCTGCCTATCCCTCCTAAACAGCCTGTAGCCTTCCATGCCAGAATTCCCACTGCAGGACTCATTCCACCAAGTCTCACTAATATCAGTGATGTCATAGCTCTGGGAGATGACCCACACTTTCAGCTCATAATGTTTGTTTGTCATACTGCATGCATTGATGTACAAGCATTCCAGATACATTCCTGGGCCTATATTCCTGAGCCCTCTGTGCTCCCAGAAGCAGTTTAAATATTCCAGCTAGCATTGCCACCCTCACGTGATGCAATGCCACTCCTTGGCTTACCTATTGCAATCCTGTTGGTATCCCCTTCTCCCATCCTACCATAATAAAGTAAGTATCCCCTTCGCCCTTGTGTACTATAATAAGGTAGCCAGTTCTTATGACCAGTTCTCTCTGGGCGTACCTGCCAGCAACTCTGTGCTTGATCATCACAGCATAAAGCAGGACAACAAACCCACTTGTTGTTTTGCCCATACCAGCTGTGCCAAACCAGTCTCTGTTGTCAGGAAGACAGCAAGAGGAATAGGAGCACCTTTCCCTGGTAGCAGGAGAACTCTTAGGACAGATGGATTGAGCATGCTAGTATCACCATGCCAGTGCCCTTTCCAGGCCTGGTGGCATCAACATCTTTCTAAAAACATCCTAACAAAGACATTACATTTCACATACAGACAGGCAAAAGCTTCTGGTGCAGACAGCAGACCACTGATCAACTGTGTAAGGGTTAGGACTGTCAGCTCTTCAGATCTAACCAAGAGTTTCTGAGTTGAGTGTCACAATAAAATGTCAGCTTCTAGATCGGTTTAGAGAAAACTTCATACAGAATGAAAGATGGGTGTCATAAAACCTTTCCAGAACCTGTAAGGGGCTCCAATTAAAAACAAATCCTTCCTCAAAGAAAACTTAGCAATTCCCATTCATAACGTCCTCAGTTATAATAATGTATCAAGTTATCACAGACAAATCTTTCCCATTGAAGATTCTTGACCGATTATTAAATCAATGTTTTCCACAGCACCCTTTGTAGTTTTTAAGGAGTTTATTTCAGTTTATGTAGAATCATCATGTAAGAGAATGAAAGTAGAAGGACAATGATGATGAGTCACAGTCTTCCTAGTTATTTAAGATTGTGGGTGAACACATATATGAGTTGTAGTGAATACGGAAGAAAAGGTAGTACCATGGAAGCCTGACTCATGCTTTTAACGGAACTTTAAAAGCAAGTTAATCTGCTGGAGTAGAAACTACCATAACACAATGTCACAAATGTGAACATTCAAAATGTTCTTTTTTTTTCAGATAAAAATAAAACAATTTTGTTTGTTGTATCTTCCAATTCGCAATGAATACAGTTATGAATTCATTCTGGCAATGTTTTCTGAAGAATCTACATACAACCAGCAAGAATCACAGTGTTTTAACTATTCATGCATTATAGTAATGGGCACTAACTATGCATCTAATTCCGTGGTTTTTTTACTGAACCTTTGTGGGTTGAAATATTCCAGTCAAATGTGAGGAAAGAGGTAAGTGTAGCAAAGTCTTCAAATAAGATGAAGTTCAGTAGTGTAAATTAAGAGGAACAAGCCAGCTCTCTCCATGAGAACTCTTGAGTGCTGTTGAAAGGAGCAATAGAGAACAAGCAGAACAACACTAAGGGCTATGCTCACAAAAGGATTTACATCGCAGAAATTTAATATTTAGGAGTCCTGATTTCATGGTCTGGAGGAGCAATAGAGAACAAGCAGAACAACACTAAGGGCTATGCTCACAAAAGGATTTACATCGCAGAAATTTAATATTTAGGAGTCCTGATTTCATGGTCTGGCTAATAAACATCAAAAGCTAGATTATTCCCATAGCTGAGCAAAAATAATAGCTTTCCTGAGTTTTCTTTTGAACTGCTTTTAAAAAAAAAAAAAGAAAGTTTACTGGATCTATTTGCTCACTGGAACGCTTCTGACAAATGCCTCACAATGAAATGCCCTGCAAGGTGTTAAGTATCTTTTGATGTATGCTTGAAACACCTTTCCTGCTGAATTGTACTCCCTTCCTTTTTCCACATGAATGGACTACTTTTAAAAAAACATTGTGCTTCATAGCCATAATGGAATCTCGATGCTTTTTTCTCACAGTCCATTTCTAGTTTCCCTGCAGAATTGAAACCAAACCACTTTCTCACATGAACACAACTTTAAAGTCCTGATCCCATAATAAAGTTTGGACTTCTTGTGCCCCCACCTAAATAGCTGAAATTGGTGGTGTTTCACTAAATCAATGAGGTTTATTACACCTATGGATTTCCTGCATCCATGAGGTGTTAAACACTATAAATTTCTAGATGTATTCTTCCCAGCTCAAAGGAGCTACTCAAAATCTTCAAGCTAACAACTTCAAAGATAGGAGAGAAACCTTAGAAATGAAATCTTTCACATACAGATTATTTTAAGGGTGTGTCATATCGATCATTATGCTCCAGAAGAAAACTCAGGCTCACACAATGGATATGAGATTTATACACAGTGAATTACTTTTATCTTTAAATCAAAGAATAAAAGAGAAAAATGTGGCTTAACTTTCAATAGCAAGGTATTCAGCCAGAAAATAAAACTAAAAAAATATTGTCAAGGCAACTTTACAAATGAAGTGTATTATTCAAAGTCAATTCAGAGCATCTGTCCACCTAATGATGGTACTTCAAATTGTTTTATGAGAAAGAAATACATTTTAGTCAAAATAATTTGGAGAAAATCAAGATCAATGGAAAAATTAATACGCAGAAGTTAATAATGGCAACTCAGCCCATGAGAAATATTGACAAGGTGGATGACCCAAGCAGCAAGCAAGAACATGTATTTTGCACTATGCAGTAGAAAATGTAGTATCCATTTGTTCCTATTGGCACTTAAAGCTAGTGGTGGTGGTGGAGACAAAGAACGATGAGAATCAGATATCTGGAAAATAAAAAACTTTACACAGTGAGGACAGTGAAATACTGAAACAGACTGCCATGAGCAGCTATTCAGTCCACATCACTGGAGATCTCTAAGGGCTCTTTAGGTGCACATCTGCAAGGAACAGTACAGATATTGTTGATCCTGATTTGGGACACAAGGATAGCGTAGATGACCTTCATCTACTTTGGGTCTGTGTGGGTCTGTGAGACAGACAGTACAACACCTAATTACCACTTGTAACCTTTAGGAATGTCCTGGGGATGCTATACTAAAAAGGGACACTCTTCAGGTTTAGTGGCAAATTGTTTTCCGTGACTTACATGTTAACAATCACTAGGAATATATCTGAGAAACACAAATGGAAAAAGATCTATTGTCCCCAGTTCCCACTGCAGTTGATAACAAAAATCATATTGATCTCAGGGTGAAAAAGATTAGGGACAAACAAAGAGTAATACACGAAAGACTCAGTGCTGTTAATTATTCATATAAAATATTTCTAGTGCCTTCTGCAACACATGCTAAAAATACGCACAATCTTAGTTTTTTTCATACTGACAACCTACAAGAATGAATTCTTAGACTGCAGCATTAAACCCTCCTTAGTGAAAACGTTATACAAAACTCCACTTGAGGGAGGATCCTTATGTTAATATTTAGATCCTCTGGAAATGCCACTGAAAATCTAAAAGAGAGAGAGAGAGAGAAAGACAAAACACCATGTTGAGGTAGTAATATTTACTTGTGTGTGAAAAGTCTTGTGAACCTCTGTGTTCCCAGTTCCCTATTTATCTTTTTGATTTGCCGTGCATTTAAAGATTTTTATCTCTCTAGGAATCCTACCTAGCACACTGAGTCCCAGATCTTTTGTGTAAATGTTACTGTTAAAATGGTCATGCGTACAGAAACATAGGGATTTGCAGAAGAATCTCACTTTTGCAGTGAAGACTAAGAAATATTCTGTAAAATAATTATAAACTGTCAAAACAAAGTAGTGAGAGATGTTAACAAATGATGGCCAGGTGCATTTATGTCTGAAGGCATACAACAGACAAGCAAACTTCACGTTGCTGAAGAAACTCATCTCTGAAGCCATTTGCAGTCCTGGATTGAGATGAAGAATGGAAGGGACTATCTGCCCTTTGCAAAAACTGTCTGGAAAAAAGCACACAGAAGGAATCCATGCACTGCAGTCTGGAGGAGGGATAACCAACAAGCGGACCAGAGCAGGCTAGGTCTGGACTAGAGAACAGCTTATCTCTTCCCTGGGTGTGCAGTTTGAATGACAAATCAACAAAACTGGGTAATGTGGGTGGTGGAAAACGGGAAAGCACAGACTCTCATCAGGACTGAAAGGATTTCTTATGTCAGCTACAGATGTGCAAATGTAGTTCTATTGGTCTGAGCCTCAGTTTTCTGCAATGAAAAGTGAACACATAGAATTTGGCCAGCCCTTGACTAGATAATGGTCAATCAGAAGTCAAAACCAGAAGGAAATCTTAAATCAACTACTCTAATCCCCTAAATTTCACACAGATCATAGCATTTCACTAAATGACGTTGTTTTGAGTCCAGATAAGTGAGTTTATCTAAAACATACTCACTAGACAGGTATAAAGTTTGATCAGAAGACAAAAGAAACAGATACCCATCGCTGCTGCCAGTTTTTCATTCTCTCCATCCTTGCCAATGCTTGATTATCCCATAGTTAAAAATGTCTCATATTTCTCATTTGAATTGTTCTTGCTTTAACTTCCAATGATTTTTATTCTCGTAATGTCTTTTTACAAAAAAGTGAAGAGACCATTAGCACCTGCTGTTTTCTCCCCTGCGGATCTTTATGCACCTTAATGAAGTGACTGCTTAGTCTTCTTTTGAGAAGTTACGCATACTGAACTCTCACTGGAAAGCATTTTCTCTACCTATCAGAACATTTTGCAGCTCTCTCTTTCATCAGATTTTACCTGTGAAAGAATGTGGCATATACAGTGGAAACCAGCAAGAAGCACCTCCAGCTCTGAAACTTTGTGTCAAAGTTTCCTCAGGGTTCCTCATTCACTCTCCTGAAATCTTTTATGGTCAGCCATTTACCATTTTCCATCTATTTCTAGCTAGCTTGGATCAAACAGTACTCTGAAATGTCATTTCAAATGCTGGTGATTCATATTAATCACCTGCTAGAGTGGTATTTGACACCGTATCACTGAATGCTCTAACTGCACAAGTAGCTGACCTGCTATTAGACAGCTAATGTTTAACATCATCACGGCCAATTCTATATTAGTTAAGCCACTGAATTGCTTTGTGGTGCTGGATGAGACACAAATCCTTACTCTCCTCCTCCTCTGTCAGACCTCTGAGTTCATAAATAATAAAGGAAATTTACTCCAGAACTTACATGACAAATGTCAGAGGATTGTAAATTTTAATGCTTGGGAGGATTAAAAGGGGTATCTATGCTACCTCGCTGCAGACATCTAGTATGGGTACATAATTTAGCCTTTTTAGATTCCTGATGAGTGTGATTCAGTGGAGGAACTTAACTTTGGTGTCAGAAACTACAGCTTTTTTGGGGAGGAATCTGTACTCCAGGAAATACCCTAAGTATTATTTAAGATGCCAACTCTTTCTTCCTACTCACATTCTGAAATTTTGTTTGCTTGGGAACCAGAAAATAGGAGAGGAGAAACAAAAGCAATGGCCTGTTCTTGGGTAGCTTTTCAAAAAAAAAAAAGATTATGACACAACATAAGCTTTCCATCATTAGAAAGTTTTAATAGCCCCTTTTGGTTTTGCAGCCATCAACATAATTCTTCAAGTGACATTTGACCTGCAACTCTGTGAACTCCACCTTACCTTCTGTTATTCAATCTGATGAAAAAGCTGATCGATTTAATGAAGTTATTTAACATTAGCTGAAAAAAAAAAGCTGCATTACAAGAGTAGAACATGGTGCTGGGAAAATAGAAAGAAGACCTGCCTCTCAACATTATGAGATTAGTGGCCTCTGAGCATTAGAATGACATTAGAAGAGTGAATTTTCATTGGTAAATTGAAGGTATATGTTCAAAACCCATCTTAATGTAATAAGCAGCCAGGACCAAGGACGAGGAGCAAGACCAACCTAAACATCTGGCTTGCCCTTGTCGAGTGTGCCAGGCAAGGTCCAGTAGATACCACAGTGCTAGGACTAGTCAGCTGATACTGGCACCAGAAACAGGTAATAATGAATGCACTGGCACTCCTAGCACTTTTATTTTTAAACAGGAACACACAGTACTTAGCCATCAAGGAGGAGACAGAGGTAAACAGACTGATCCTTGCTAAAAGGCAACAAAGAACCATAGGCTGGCAACTACAGTTATACCAGACCATTGATCGTATATGTGTGCATTGAATTTATTCTTTGAGAATTTATATTCTTCCAAAGAACATGCATTATCTGATAACTTCATAAATGCCGAGAATCATGTTTCATGAAGTAAACACAGTTTCAGTCAGTATAAATGGAAAATAAAATGTATCTGGAGTCAATATAATAGTGTCAGAGTAGGAACAATTTCAACTCTGCCACAAATGACACAAGACTAAACATCTGCCTGTCTCATATTTAATGTTACAGTAACTCATGGAATCCCTTAAGCATAATCAGAACAGATTTCTGTCATTCAAGTGACTATTAAAAAGATACTCTAGAAACTCTGAAAGGACAGGGCAAATTTAGCTATAAAACAATTCTGACTGACTTAGTATGTACAAGTTGGTACTTGGGTTTTCTGGAGCATTGAAAGTAAACAGCGTATTTAATTGTGACAGGTTTGCATAAGGAAATCTATGGAAGTACTAAGAAAGTTAACAAACTTAACTTAAACCCAGTGTACCCTTCAGCACTGAGCTGATGGCTCAGTTAGGAACATGTTTGAAATAAAACTGTTTTAAATGCTATCCTGAATCAATGTGTTCTTTTAAAAGAAGACCTCCAAAAACAAGAAAAAGACATGTCATGGTCCATACATAAGGGGAACTTTAATATTCATTTTCATGTAAGTTTGTATGTATTTCTCAGTGAGTTATCTCTTTGTTCGTTTTGTTATGGTTTTTTTTTTTATTTATCATGTAGGACTGGAAAGTATTCTCCTAGGACCTCAGTGCAGATCTACGCTCTTACAGACAGGCACAGTTTATATTGATCAAAATACATCTTTAAAAAAAAAAAATATTTGCTTTCTTCCTGGAAGGCTATTCCAGAATACCTAGATTCCTCCAGCCCAAATCTCCAGTGCACATATACAAAGCATGCTCAAATTGTATGTTATTGATTATCTTTCTTTGTAGGGATTCAGTTTAGTCTCCTGTATCCTGTGAAATTTCTCGTCGAGTTGGTAGATGAATACTGGGGGTCTCTCCTCATGCATCATTAGGAACATTTTCCAGTACTCCAGTCAATAATTAGAAAGAAACACAAAAAGAGATTCATTTATTCTCAAGGGTGATGACTCACATGCAGGGATATACACGACATACTTCTCTTCTTCTCAGACACATGATGGATATAAAGAAATATGTAAAAGTCAATCATTTGCAGTTGTAATCAGGATCATGTAATATGTAATTCTCAACTCAGAGATTTGTCTACCCATGATCAAGCACTAGTTTGGTGCAGTTCTGTGACCTTGACTCAGTTTTACCAAGAAAATTTTGACAAGGCGTGACAAAGCATATGAGCTAAATCCATGCAAGGCAAGAAAAGCAAAAACACAGACAGAAATGCAATTGTTGAGACAATGGCAGTTAACACCTTGAGGATTTTGGAGGAAAAAGGCTGGTGAGGAAAGATATAGTTCCTCTTAAGAGAAAAAAAAAAAAAAAAGAGAGGGACTAAAGAGGCTCTAGGATGGCAGCTCCACACCATCAAGCATCATCTCTTTCCAAGAAAGAATAAAGACCAACCCTTCCTGCCTGATTCACAGCGGAGTATCCCGGTGTCTCTCCAGGGGTGTGAATGTGAAGCTTTGCCTTCCAGCTTGTTAGACCTGGCTGTCTATTATCTGTATTAACCAGTAAATTAAAAATCTACACGTGTTTTGTGCACACCCTGCTGCAGAGTCTCTGAGTATTCAGCAAATGTCGCTTGAACTAGGTGATCCAGACAGGAAGGACTACCAAGCGGCTTCACTGCTGCAACTGGTTCAAGCTGTGCTGAATCAGCACCCCTAGCCACTGCCTGTCTTTGTTTCATCTACCTTCTAGTGAGAAGAAAACCTGTCTTCCCTTCTTGACCATTGATTGCTACACTTTCTGTGTCTGTAATAGTGATGATATAGGGTAATAAAAGTCAGGAAAGACTGAAGTCTGTTTTCTCTGCTTTTTGGAATAAATAGGCAAATATTCATGTGGGAACTGAGACTTCAAGCAGGAATACAAATTTGTCCTTTATTTCACTCCTTTTTTTGCCTATGGACCCTTCCTCACTCTGCAGTCTCTGTAATCCCGCTCATCCTTAGGTGCTTCAGGAGAACAGAACAAACTGTGACACCCGGAGTTCTGTCTTTACCCATTTTTATTCCTAATGCCTAGAACAGTTTCTTAACCCCGGGTATGTCAGAATTCTGCTAAAAGAAATAGAAGAGGAAAAGATTGGTTTTTTATACCAAACCAGATCCTATTGAACACGTCACAGTAGGTAACCACAGAATTTATTGGCAAGTGACTTGTTTGTAGGAGCTTAATGTCTGATTAACAGCTCTCTTTGTCTCTTATTTGGCATTCATATGGGGTCATTCTGCTGAGATGAAAAGTGCATTTAAAGCTCTTCCTCATTCTTCTCTGAGCAAAGCAGGACCTAGATGCCAAGCCCATTATAGTCTAATAGAAATAGCTAGACAATCACCAAACCATTTAACTGTGCACATTTTCTGTGTATCTTTTCAGTTTTCTCGGATCTGTTTGCAAGGCTCAAGGTGGGATGCTGCATGCAAGGCCTGGGTATTTACAATGAAGTGATAATATAAATTTATTGAATTTGCACTTTTTGCCCTTAGAGAAATATGTTGTATGAACCCTATGCTGCCTTTTACTCAAGGGTCATAAACAGTTGCCATGAATCAAATTTTGCAGCATATTTTTCATATAAGGATACATTATATGCCTCATTTTATGGATGTTCAAATAGCCACAGGAAAGTAATAGGATTTCCCAAGTGCCACAGAGCCAGGCAAGATTTCTCTCATGTAATATTGTCTGCCTATGGGTCACATCTAGCCAGATTGTCTCCATGACCTTTATTGCTAAAAAGAAAAGGTGTTTGTCCAGAGAATGATGCATCTCACCTATCTTCCACGTTACTTTATTCCATGGTTTTACCCAAACATTTATCTTAGGCTGAGATGGATCACCCTATAGNTGACGCCACTCCTTCCCATTCACTACAGAGAGAGATTGATGACTAATTTAGACTTGACAGCTTCCAGACAGCTGAAGTTAGATAGCTTTATTATTAGTACTAGGTGATATGGAAGCCACTTCTAGTGATAAGTAGAAGCTAGACTTATAAGTTTTTCTCTGTTTTGATTTACAAGATCTAGATTGAATATATTCTGGGTCTGTGGTACTTACTACAATTTACAACGTGTTGTTTTCCTTGTTTTGGCAAAGACCACTAACAAAAGCAACAGCAAAACCCAACTAAACACATGTCCATGCAAATTGTCACAGGATTTCATCACCAAAATTGGAAGTCATACTGATTTATACATCAGTTAATGTGAGCATCTTGTCATTTTAGAATAACTCTCACCTAACAAGAGAGCTAAACTTAAACAATTTTCTTGAGTGACTCTTATTGTGGCCATTTAGTTATTAAGAGACATGGGCCTGAAGCAGTTGCTTATGTAGAAACAAGAGTAAAAATACACAACAAAAACTTCCAGGATATCCGTATCTCATGTTTGGTTTTGGGTTGAGTTTGGGTTGTTGGTCTTTTTTGATGGCATAATACTGTTAGTAGGTGTCTGCAGTGAACTGCAGTGAGGCCTAGTGAGGCCCCATCTGGAGTACTCTGTCCATTTCTGGGCTCTCCACTTCAAGAAAGATGAGGAGAGAGTCCAGCGGAGGGCTACAAAGAAGAGGGGACTGGAGCATCTGTCCTACGAGGAGAGGTTGAGGGAACTGGGCTTGTTCAGCCTGAAGAAGAGAAGGCTGCGAGGGGACCTTATAAATGCTTACAAATATCTGAAGGGTGGGTGTCAGGAGAATGGGGCCAGACTCTTTTCAGTGGTGCCCAGAGACAGCACAATGGGCACAAACGGAAGCACAGGAAGTTCCGTCTGAACATGAGGAAGAATTTCTTCCCTCTGAGGGTGACAGAGCCCTGGAACAGGCTGCCCAGGGAGGCTGTGGAGTCTCCTTCTCTGGAGATATTCAGGACCCGCCTGGACAAGGTCCTGTGCAGCCTGCTGTAGGTGACCCTGCTTCGGCAGGCGGTTTGGACTAGATGACCCAGAGAGGTCCCTTCCAACCCCTACCATTCTGTGATTCTGTGATTCTGTGAACTGATTGTCCTTTAATATCTCTCATTTGCACAAAAGAAAGATGCAGAAATAGTCATAAAAGTTTTCGGAAAAAACAGTATTGCCTTTTTAATTGGTAGCACATTTTCTTTTAGGCATCAGAGCCAGACATAGGGTAAGTAATGACAGAGCCACATCCACGTTTGATGTCTCTAGTGCCTCACTCTTCTTCAGGGGATTGATCACAAATAAAATTATTCAGAATGATTAACAGAGAACACATAAATCAGAGACTGGATTCACAACATGAGACCAATTCCTATAGGGATCAAAAACTCAAAATACAGTCTTCACACCATTGTTAAAACTGGAGAGAAAGTTATTTCTGTGGCTTAGGAGTGAATCCTTGTATTGTGAGTAACACTGTGATACTCAAGAAAATTAGATATAAATTATGGTTGTGCTCCTGCAGCTCACAGGAGCAAGTCAAGAGTGATTTTGCTGTCTTCATGAAATAAACTGGGACTTAAAAATTAGTTGAGTGGCTTGGCCTATCTGACACTGTGACCCAGAGAAGCTGAGAATCATTTTGGAAAAGTACTTGCTGTTTTTTAGCTTTGGGAGTCTTCAGAGATTGTTTAGATAGTATGAAATATACACAAACCAAGCTTTATCCAATGACCCAAACCCCCACCCATTTCTTACTTGCATTAACCCCACCAAGCTAGTGGCAAATTATCTCTGCCTTGGGACAAGGTATAAAAGAGAGTAAGTGGCAAATAGTTAATATTGGCTGGTTTAACCATACTGGCTTTACTCTAGTGATTTTTCTATATGGCAATCAAGATGTAACTCTGCAGTGGTTATTACTTTCAGGGAATAGTAATTGTAGATTCAGTCACGAAGATTGCAGTCTCCCTGATTCTCTGCAAAGGAAGCTGAGAGAAAAATATCAGTTTGCCTTTTTTTTTTCTTAAAATTTTCTTCAACAAAAGGGAGAAATGTCACTAGAGACCTTTCTGACAAAGTGTTAGTAGTAGCAAAAGTAGTTTTTTCTAATATGTAAATGTACATGTAAAAAAGAAATAAATTATTTCAAAAGCATTTCTATACATATATATATATAGTTCATGCCTGTATGTACTTTTCCTTTAGTGTCAGGGCCTGTATCATACTCTCAAGGTATTTTATTCCATTTATGAATCCTTTGCCATTTCCCCCTCAGAACCAGACAATCTATTTATTTTACCAAAGGGACAGAAGAGGGGAGAGCACTGTTCTCATCCACATCTGAAGACTCTACATTTCCTCACTTTCTCTGTCACTGTGAGGTGACAGACATCATGAGAACACAGACTGTGCATCCTGTGAGTAATTTATACCACTGTCAAAATATTTTGTGGTAACATTTGGTGAAGTTCCAGGAAAAGAACTTGCAGCCAAATTTTACACTACCAATTCAGTCTGAAAGTGAAAAAGGAACATTTTTTTTTTTTTACATGCTCTTAGATAATACTGTCCAGGTGGCCAGCTAGATATATATACAGGGAATATTTAGACTTTAACACGTCACATGCTTCAGTGGATGAAAATTATCATAAATGAGCCAATTTTTAATCACATTTTCTCCACTGTTACTGTGTGGGCATTCTGTCACCAAGAGTGTCGGTATGGTAGAGTAACAACATCAAATGCAGACAAATCTGGAGTCTCCTGCTCCTCAAGCCAGAGGCTGCGATAGAAGTGGTTCTGTCTCATATTTAGCTGCTCTGTCTCAGATCACAAGCTCACTGCTAACACAATAGCAATGCCTAAGCATACTACACTGTTAGGCTGGTTGTGTAATATAGAGGTGATATATGTACAGAGATTTGTTTTTGTGGAACAGATCTTTTCCTACAGAATTCTCCTGTAACTCTGTTAAATTAAACTTTTAGATTCTATATTAGGAAAAATTTCCTCACTGAGAGAGTTATCAAGCACTAGAACATGTTGCCCAGAGAAGTGGCTGATTCACCATCTCTGGAGGTATTTAAAGGACTTGTAGATGTGGTGCTCAGGGACATAGTTCAGTGGTGGACTTGGCATCAACTTGATTGATGGTTGGACTCGTTGATCTTGAAGGTCTACTTCAACCTAAATGATTCTATGATTCTATGATTTTACACCAAATAGTGTATTCCAGAACCCAAAAAGTCTTTGCCCTGTTTCAACAGCCACTATTCTCAATGCCTCCATGTATCCTCTGGCATTATCTTCCAAAGTACCTGTAGATGTGCTCATGTGTGTATTTGACTGTACCAGTTTTAGAGCAGAAATTCTTATTTTGGCTATGTATTTTCTGTCGTTTAACCCCAGCCAGAACTAAGACCCACACAGCTGCTTGCTCACTCACTCCCACAGTGGAATGGGGGAGAGAATTAGAAGGGTAAAAGTGTGAAAAGTCAGGGGATGAGATAAAGACAGTTTAATAGGCAAAGCAAAATAAGTTCACTCGCTACTTCCCATTGACAGGCAGGTGTTCAGCCATCTTCAGGGCAGCAGGGGTCCATAATGCGTAGTGGTTACTTGGGGAGACAAACAGCATCATTCCAAACTTCCCTCTTCCTCCATCTTTCCCAGATTTTGTTGTTGAGCATGATGTTATATTGTATGGGATATCCCTCTGGTTAACTTGGATCAGCTGTCCTGGCTGCATCCCTCCCAGATCCTTGTGCACCCCACCCTACTTGCTGGTGGGGTGGTGTGAGAAGCAGAAAAGACCTTGGCTCCATGTGAGAACTGCTCAGTGATAACAAAAACATCTCTGTGTCATCAACACGGTTTTCAGGACAAATACAAAACATAGCCCCATACCAGTTAGTCTGAAGAAAATTAACTCTGTCCTAGCCAAAACCAACACAATTTTTCCACAGTGATTTTCAGTGTTTGTTTATTTACAAGATACCGAGTAGTTTCTGGGATATAACAGAGCATTTAAACTAACAGGTCTATTCTTCAGAGTGTGAAAGGTAAAATCTGCAAGGTGTCTTCCAAGTATCTTAAAGCAATCTGTGAACTACCAAGATCAAAGGAATACAATTTGAAAACTAGTTCTCACACACATGGTATCGAAGACTTCAAATATGACTCCACAACAAATACGGTATATTATCGCACTTATCACATACTTGTTCTGCTCAGCATTAATCCATAGTAAAGAAAGGCATCTTTAGAGAAAATAGTGCTGTAAAATATGTATAGTACTTTTGATTCTTGAAATAGTTTAATTTCAACATAATTTTCCTTTCTGTATATCTTTACTGCAAAAATATTTCACAAGAGATGTGTTTTTATGAATTGATACATTATCTGTACTAAAAAGGGGTTTGAATCAGATCCTACTTCGCTGATGTCTGTTGCTAGTGACAGCTAGTCTGCACTTCCATTTATGCAAGCAGAAGCTTGACCATGCATAAACAGCGTGTTCTACAGCTTTAACTTGTATTTCAGATCACGGCAGTCAACAAGGCTTATGGAAGTACTGTCTTAAGCATTCTACCTTGGCATATTCAACCCTGCATTGCATTTGTTTCAAATTGCTATCTAGATGTCAGTTTGTCCTTAATTTAGGTCACATTCGAATCCACCGAATTCCCTGTTTTCTTCGTAAAATTAGATCCAAGATAAATGAAATTTCCACCAGCTTTCTTTGCTATGTCACTGCCAGCCCGAATATTCACATTTTGATTTTGTGGCATGCTTCACACACTGGATTCGGATTGTTTTCTACTCATACGCTTGCCTATGTGGTCATGTTGCTTTGTTACAAGGACTCCTGCTTAGTACGCTGTTTTCGAAACTGATCCATTTAAAGTGACAGTAAATGTTATGAGTGTGGGTTATTGGTGTTTACAAGAGACAACGAGGGCCCTACCCATGCTTTGTTTTGTTTGCACTCTTCCCTAACCTTTTGCTACTCCTCCCTGACACAACAAAGTTTTAGAGTAGATTTACAAGGGGTCAGACTTTGAAAGGCAGTTCTTTGTGTGTTAACTTTTCACATGCAAAATATATGAGGTTGTCTTTGACCCAAGGGAAATGTCACAGCAGCTGGAGGCCATTACAATGGTAGCAATGCTTGGAACAGGATTATATTGGCAGGAAAAATTTCTTGACTCTCGACTGCTCATCTCATCTTAACATCTCAGCTTGAAATTGCCAGTAATTGATTCTGTGAAATTTAAAAGAAAGAAGTGATTTGATCCCTGAATTCTCAATAAAACAGTCATAGTGAAATAAATGGAGAAGATTTTTTCAAATTTACATGCTGAGAATAAAGGATCTACACACTCTATTTTAGATATGTGAACTCTCCGTAGCACTTAGGTCCTGTTCTTAGGCGTCTGAATCTTCTGTAGTACAAAAACACCCCACCATAATGTCTTTGTTTATATCAGTAACTATTCAGTGCATGTGGAATACAGGCAAAGATGTATACAAAACTACTTGCTAATGAAAGGAATATATATTTTGTAGATGAGTAATCGGACTTGATTAACTGCTTCATTAGAGTAAAAGAAAACACATTTACTGTTGAATGAGGAATTATCATTGTACTCCAAAAATATGTTGGGTTCAGGTACATACAAATCGGTCCCAGAAAACAGAAGAAGTTGAATATAATTTTGATTGGATTGTTTTGGTTTTCTGTCTCACTACCACATAATAGACAATAACTTGATTAACACAAAAAGAGCCTGTTGGCCGAAATATTCCTAAAATAATTAGAAGATTTGCAGCTGTGTGAAGAGCAGCACTTTTTAAAGGTTTTGTTTGATTCATAAATTACAAACAGAACAAAGAATACATGTATTCTTCACATTTTGACCAAAACCTGGGAGTATGTATCCAACCTTTACTTAGATTTAACCGTCTTTAACTTCTCACAATAGATTTACTGTAGTGATGCACAATAATAATGGTTTTCTGAAAGCATTAAATTTATCCTGAAAATTCTTGTCAGTTGCGACAATAGAAATGAAACAATTTTTTTTTGTGATATTTTATTATTTCATTTTATTACAACAAAGAGAAGATTCACTAAGTTGACCAGTGAGATTGACTGCAGATGTTACTAGTAATTATATATGTACACTTGAAAGAAACTGACAACATTAAGAAGCACATTCCAGGAGCTGAATCCTAAAAGAGATCACTAGACAGCAACTCCTACAGCAAAAGCCCAGAATTAGTTAGTTTCTGTTTCGCTGAACTTGTGCAGGCTGTTCTTAAATCATTCTAATTTCTTCATAAACATGTACTTCAGTATCAAGTCAAATGCCTTAGAGAATTCTGTACAGAAGAAGTCAATTGTACATGCTTTATCTAAACAGAATACTACTCCAAAGATTTTTCTGTGAGTTCTTCCAGTTGTCATTAATTTTATTCATTCCTTTTTTAATAGTTCATTTGCATAGCAGCCATATCACTATTTTGCCCAAGATAAACATTACAATGATGAGCCCTTAATTATGAAAAGTTGACCAGTTTACCCTCTTTAAGATAAATTGTGAAGCATTAGCTTCTTCCAGAATGTTGGAGCTTTTCCAGTATTTCAAGGCTTATTGAAAAATCAACATTAACAGCCCAGAGATCTTCTTAGCCATAGCCTTTAAACCTCTTAGTCATAAATTACGAGACAATGCTTTTAAGTGTGTAGCTTTGGAAAAGCTAATCACCCTGTTCATTGCTTTCATCAAATCCTCATGTGATATGAGTCAGATATATGTTTATTCCCCTAACAAAACTAATATATTTACTGAACATCCAGTCATTTACCGATAAATTTATAATTTTTCTCAAAAAAAATCACAGTATCAAGATAAAGATCCTTTTTTCTTTGACTACACTTTTTCCTACTGTGATCTATATAAATGTATCTCCTTATGTTGCTAGTGTTTTTAATAGACAGAGGTTAGTCCTATATCCCTTGACATTCCATACTGATTTTTCATAACTCCTGGTTTATGGGAAATATTTGTTACCTTTTTGTTTGTTTTAAATATCACATGTGACTGTTCTCTTTTACATTCTAACTCACAGTCGTTTTTAACCGGGGTGATCCTCTTTCTCATAAGTGACCATAGATTTTCTGGTACCCACCAAAGTATTCTTAAACAGCTCCTTGGTATCTCTTATATTTTTCACACCTTTCTTTCTCCCAACTTTTGCCTTCAGCCCACAATTGCCTTTAGCCTGTATTTTTTTAAGTTCTTTGAAAAGAGCATTGCCCATAACTATTTCTGAATACAGACAATGAACTAGTATAATATGTTAGTAAAAGTTTAGAGTGTGTGTGAAGCAATATAAGTATTTTACAGTAGAAAGTTTCAGTAGCATAAAGTCAAAGATTTTTTTCCCTGTCTTTCTTTTCAAACATGACAATTCCTGTACTCTTACTTTTAAAAGAAAAATGACGGCAATAACAAGGGCGAAGTGTTTGATAACTTTCGTGAATGCATCTGTGAATACCATATCCAGATTTTTAGCCATACTCAGTAGCACCGGTTTTGTACAACTGTTACTGTTAAGAATTTCTGCCTTGCTGCATCTCTTCATAAATAATCATATGCCTGTACCACATCCTGCCACACCAGAGAAGTAGGAAAAGTGCACATGTATAATTACTTCGCAGTACAATTGTATACAGTAGGAACTAACCAGATCTTTCAAAACTTCATTCAGATTTGAGCCTTACAACGAATAAAAGATATCTAAATATTTTCACAGACCTCTCGTATTGTTTTTTTTGTAACTGAAAACACAAAATATAAAACATCCCTATCTGAAGCAGGCCTGTATCCATGTTTTTTCTTCCCTGGGTAACTTTTATATAGGTTCAGCTCCTGGTCCAACATCTTATCCATTAGAAAGGTTTTTTTTACTCCACACAACACCCTCCTGTATGTGCAAATCTGTCTCACACACACATATTGAAAAGTACTGGAATCAACAGCACAACTACCTTCCTGTTGTAATCCTTATTCATGCAGTCAACACTACTATTTTGCTTTTGTACTTGGCCTTGTAATCCATTCCACTAATTAGATTTTTTACCTTCTAAACCCCTATGGTATGTCCTGTTGTGTCCATGCTCTGACCTTTAAACCCTCCATTTTCCACACAGATGTTTACTACTGTTATCTCCCGCTTTTATCTTGGCTTATATATTGACTTCTCATCACTGAATTTGTTCTATTAACCTCGTTCTGTTTTTTTTAAAGCAAACCTCACATGGTATTTCCTTTTTTTAGGAACGTATTAGATGACACATTGGTGTATGACAGGTGTTGAATTCTGAGCCATGTCACCTAAAGCCCTTTGTTTATCTATTGAGTTCAAGAAAAGGCTTTATCTAACACCTTAAATGAGGGGCAACACAGGGTAGATAGGTACTGAATCAAGCTGAGGACAAAATGCCATATTACCATCTCAGAAAATCTACTTCCTCAGAAAGAATTATTGTTTTGTAGACTAGCCAAGAGCACAAAGTCCGGGAATGTTGCACTTCTCTTCAGGACAACTCAGCATTTTGTAGAAATTCTATGTCTTACAGCCAGCCATGCCCACAAGCTATAGAAACATTAGTTTATTTATGCCAGTGCATTTGCCCTCTTCTGTCCTCAGAGCACAGCTGTGGTGGGGCTTACACAGTTATGTTGTGTGAGAGATATTTCACTCTCTCTTATGGATTTTATTCCTGTCATTTTTCTTTTCATGTAAAACACCAGATTGTAAACTCTTTGAACCATGCTAATATCTTTTTTGTTTATATTGTGAAGCTCACTCAATATATCAATGCTAGAAAAGTGATTAAGTTTTGGTTAACATTATCTCAGAGTATGTTGACTAGACATGACCCTCTGTCAGGACAGACTTTGCCTGATTAAATCACTTCTACCCCACAAACTGTCTCACCGACAATTTGTTTGCCCTGTCTTGCCTTAGGGGTAGCAAAAACACTATAATGACTAAAACCTGCTATAAAGGCAGAAAAAGAGGGAATATACAGTGATCAGTTTTCTTATACTTTGTGATATCTTTTTGGGGCAGAAAAGCTTTGTAGTGTTTTATTTGTCAATGACTAGTGCCTAGACATCAGTTTTAAACAGAACACAGGGAGGGTAGGGAAGATCTGTGGGATGTGCTACTTGACAGAGGATTGTAACAAAAATAATAATAATAATAAAACAAAATTTTAAAAAACCCACAAGCTAAATTTTGGATAATATTTATATCCCTTTTGGTACCTTCTGAAGCATTACCCTCCATCACTTCCAACATGTTCCAAACATGTTACCATGCCCAAATAAACTTAATAGCCCTTGTGTCTGGTCTTCCTTCATGGTTAATAATGACCTGATGACCTCATCTCTGTTTTATAGTGAACAAGTTAATAAATCCACTATATTCTCTCACTCTGCTAAAATAGGGTTTCACAGAGTAATGTGAATCCCAGTGTATACTGTTTCCTGGGATTATCCCTCTGTAGGTGCAGGACTTTGCATATTCACTCATAGAACTTTGTGAGATTTCTGTCAGCCCATTTCTCCAACCTTTCAAGGTACTTCTGTATGGTGGTGCATCCATTTGGTGTATCATCCGCTCCTCCCAGTTTTGTGTCACCTGCAAGTATGCTGAGACTGCAGTCCACTCCACTGTCCAGGCCATTACTTAAAATGCTGACCAGTATCAGCTCCAGGATTATCCCCTGGAATACACCACTAATGGCTGACTGGCCTCCAATTGGACTTGGTGCCACTGAAAACAGCCCTCTGGGTTTGATCATGCAGCCAGATTGCTTTGGTTTGATGGAGTTCAGCTATAGATTAGGTTGATACTACAGTTAACACTAAGTTAATTCGTCATGCCAACAAGACAGAAAATATAAACCGAGGAATGCTTACCACACAGCAAAGCCAAGACAAAATGGTGTGACATTATTACGATCCATCAAAAGAAAGGAAACCAACAGAAATGTTCATCATCTGTTACAGCACCTTGTTGGAGCCTACAGATCAGCTAATCATGGACAAGGACTATGTTCATAACTTCTTTCCAAAATACTGTCTTGTATACTAGCTGATCTATAGTATCGGCTGATCTATAGTTTCATGCTCTCAGCTCTTGCAAATAGTCACAGTCACTGTTTTCTCTTTCCAAATATTTTATACATATATAATATAGTATTTTCATTCACTGTTTTGCTCTTTTAGTCATGAGTACGATATTAAAATTTGTATCTATGATATAATTTGTGAAGAAGCAGAATGTGACCAACTGGATAACAATTTTGGGAGAGGAGTTATTTGTTGTACTTGTAGTTGTTTATTTCTTTTTTTTAATATAAATTTTATTCATAAATGAAATAAAAATATTTTAACTAATTTAAAAATTATTTCTTAATCATGATTGTATCTGTATTTGCCAAATATTGCTCCTTAACGAGGCTTAGAGCCTGGACATTGAGAATGGGATTTGTCGCACCTGTGTTTATCTGTTGAGGAATCAGGGGTTTTACATAAGCAGATATCTAGCACTCACTTTACTTAGTAAATGGCCCTGCCGGGTGGAGAGCCATTCCATTCCGCTTAATAGCTGCCAAAGAATTTAATGAATTTCCCTTTGGAAAGCTCACTTTTCTGCTTTAGTAAATATAGGTAAAGAACCTGGGATACGTAGCTGACTTTTATATGGCCAAAGGCATCTGGACCGAAATCTAGAGTGACTTCGGATTTTTGTTTCATTACACTTTTCTCATACATATTGTACACTGTCTTCACTATACGATTGTACCAAATACGTTTGTTGTTGTACACACTACCAAATGCTATGAACTTAAGCTGGTGATCAACAAAGTTCAAATGATTCAGTAAGATGAATTTATTTTATGCTAGTGATCTTTCTGTCCTCAGGCCAAGCAGCATTTTCTGCTCTCACTGAAGGTCAGATCTGCTTGTAGTAAACTAGACATTGAACGTAGTTGAGTCCACCCAGCAGGCAGATCCCAGCGAGACAGCCAAGGAAATCTTTTTCTAATGAAGATAAATCCAGTGTCAGGCAGAATTCTGCTATCACAGAAGAGATGCCGTGATTCACTCAAGTATAAGGATGGACGGTTTATAGTAAATGGATATAGGTGAATTTACTTTTAGTTGAAAAAGATCAGCAGCTTTACTACAAGCTATGATCCTATTTGAGGAAAGCAAAGCCTAAGGATTGGCCTTTCTAAAGGACAGGGTCACAGATGTGTGATCTGTGGAAATCACCTGAAGAATTACCCTAACTTCAGAGCCTTCAGTCTGACTGGAATGTGAAAATCGTCTTTAAACTAAACCAGAAAGTGTGTTGTTGTTTCCTTTCTTATTATATTTCCAAACAAAAGAATAGTCTTCATAAAGTTTTTAATTCAGTAAGTAAATTCACTTTCACGTTTACTTTAATGTTCATCTATTGTTAAGAATGATTTGAATACAGTTGCCAAATAGTAAATATCCCGAGTATGGCAAGACTTTTTAAGGCTCACCCGTTGCCAAGCAGTGACACCTCATAAATAAGACAAAGTCCTCAAAGGTTAACAGAGAGCTCCTCAACTGAGCTGAGAAAGTGCTCTCAAAGCCTCTTCTTGCCAGAATGCATTTGACTTCCAACAGACAACGAAGCAAGAGTTCCAGATCCACTGGCACTCCCAGGATTCATCCTAGTGTTAGCAAAAGCAAAGCAGAGGAAACCGAGCTCTGACTCACAAAGATTAGGAACACACATCTGGTCAGGATTCATTAGAAATACCATCCAGACAGGCATCTACACCCAGCTGTTTCTTCTGTTTCAGATAATTCACCTGGTATCTGACATACATGGAAGTATGAGAGCTCTCTGCTTCATCTGAAAAGTCAGGTTTGATTGAGGCTTCACAAGTATAGCATTTCCCAGACAGAAAATAGTAACAATAAAAATTGCAATATCCCCTTTTTCCTCGAACAATTTTAAATTCTGTTCAAAAAATTATTTTCTGTAGTAATAAGCCTCTGTCTGAAAATTTCTCTCTGTTATTGGACATTCTATAGCATAGGATCAGTTACAGTTTAAAGTGCCTTGCTAACTGAGCAGACCAGAAATTATCTGACAATGGAGGACTGCAGAATAGTGGACATGATGTGAATTGTAAAAGTTTGCTTTAAAATGCTTCTTGTTAAACTCTTTAGAAATCCTGCGAAGATCTATTGCTTTAATTAGACAGGAACCAAAGCTTTCATTGTGTTTGTAAACTGTACTATTTAGAGTGTTCCTTTTAAAATTCTGTATTCAACAGAGTTCAGAAGCTGAATGTCAAAGAATAAAGGTGTTCTGTTTTGGAGATTATCCACAAAGATACAGGTCTGAAATTTGGCAAACATCCTTTTCTCATTGAGTTCTCAAACACACAGAGATTAAAAATCATAGTGTAAGAGACTGACAGTTAACCTTCATGTAATCACTGAACAGTTCATTTCAGTTGTCTCGTTCCTATTACTCCCACATCTCTTGATAGTTTTCTGTGGCAGTCATTTCTTTCTAATATAGGAAAGACTTTTTTTGAGATATCAGTGTAAAAAGAGGTGTTAAGAAGAGAGTGGCTCTATTAATGAAAGAAGTAAAAAGAAAGACAATTATACAGAATATTTAAAATGTGGAATTGTCTCTTCTATTCCTCTTCAGAAAACAAAAAAAAAAAGGTGGAAAAGAACTCTGATCTGTTATGAAAAAAAAAAAGATATGGGTACACAAATATGGGTTAGTGATGAAAAATGGGGAAAAATACAGTGGAAAACAATCACTATTTCTAAAATCCTTGTAGACTGGCATTTTTCTAAGGTAAAAGTCCATCCTAAAGCCCTTTAAAAGCCACAGAAAAATTAGTACCGACTACAAGACCGTACAGGTACTAGGTGACAGCAACTGAAAATCATGTTTGATATACTGAGGAACAACTGGGGAAATATGAGAACATGGTAGGAAAAAATACTTGGTTTCTAAAATTGTAAGGAGAATATTCTTGCTAAAAACTGTTAATAAAGCTTATATATAATATTAACAGAAACTTAGCAAGGTAGAAATGTATAAAAATCTCTATATATCTTGAGAATAAATTTATAAAGAATGCAACTAACATAGTAAAAAAAATGTACATCAAATTAAAATCACAGAGCAAAAATTTGTTCTGTATTTAGTTTTGGGGTTTTTTTAAAATCATATAGAGCATAATCTAGAAATAGCCACTGATGTAGTAGACAGAATTAAAACAAATATTTGAGTTGAGAGCAATGCTTTCAAGATTAATATTCCTAAACTCCAGTGGGAAATTTTCTCCTCATCACAAGACTATGTCTAAGTTTCCAAACTAAAAACAAATTCCAGCACCTGAATCTTTTTCTTAAAATTCACTGTGTTAAAATTAAACAAATTAGCAGGCACTGTCTGCATCTCTTTGCCTTTGTTTCAAAGGGTGTTGCTATAATTTCATAATTTTAAAATGAAAGTGTTTTAAAATTATGTTAGAACTTTGAAATAGATCATAATTACATTGTTAAATAAGTTCCAAGTACTTTTTTTCCAGAAGTTTCTTTCAACATAGATTTGTTCTCCTAAAAAGAAAATTGAAAAACATTTAATTTGGTTTTGAAAATTTGACACTGATAGAAAGAAAATTACCAACTCTGGGTTTTTTATACAGCTTTATACAATCTGATTTTACCTTCATAGTGTATTAAGAAGGACTAGGGATTTTTTAACTTGGAACAGGCTTTGCAGACTAGTGAATTGATATGAAACTTCAGAGATTCCATGGCTACTAAGATGCAACACAAAATGACAGGCAATGATGACTACACCTCCAGACCCACTAGCCAGATTAGCTGAGTACAGCAGTACATACCCTGATATACTTTAGCAGTGCATCATTAGTGTTATTTATTTGCACTACTTTAACACTGAACACGGATCAAAAAAAGACAGGCCCTGTCTCAGAGATCTCACAGTCTAAGCACAAGACCTGAAACAAAAAATGAATGTAGACAGACAAGGAACAAAGAGAAAGCAATGAGACATGGCTCATCTTGGCATACCACGAGACGTAAGTTTTTCTTTGTTTTGTTTTCAAAAAACTCCATGGAGTAAAAAATTGAAGAAGAATTTGGAAAAGGATAACAGAAACATTTTTCTGTTGTTTACAGAGATACTCTCCCAACAGGCAGCAGGATGACAAACATGAAGGTACATGTGTAAAAGTCAAACAAGATGTCATCATAGATTTAGTAGGTGCAGAAATGACCTTTTGAAATACCAAGGTGTCAGCTGAATTATTTCATTTGAATCAACCGATTTAAAGTAGGAAAAACAAGACAGCTTAAAGACTCCATGAATATTTCCTTAGAGCTACAGGTAGCTGTGGAGTTGTTTGAAGGCTTGTTGCTTCCAAAGCTTTTATGATTGTGTTGGTTGTGCAAATCTTAAACCTATTTCAGGGTTCCATTCCACTTTCTTATCCATCTTTACATTCAGTTAATTGCTTAATTGTGCTAATGTTAAGAGCATTATCTAAATCTAATTTATAGCCATTGCTGGCAGATGAAGAGTAGTGTTCATAAAGTGGAAGGAAATACTTAGGAAGCAGTCATGTTCCCAGTCACAGTACAAGCTTCTGTGCTGTTCTCAGTAGATCTGTACGAGCTTTTTTGCACCACTTCAGGGTTCTTCAAATACAGGGGAGATATATATATTAAAAAAAAAAAAACAAACAGATGGTTAAGAGGAATGAATGTGAACTATAATCCCTTAAGCAATTGACAAGGATAATATCTCAGTGTAATGCATTAAAATGCTTTGACTGAACCATAGTAACTCTGAGTCATGATCTTCGCTTGTGAGTAGACTTGCTTAGTGATGTTTTATTTGAGAGCACTACTGATAACTAGAGGACAGATCTCTGTTCCCCTTCCTCCACACAATGACTGGCTCAGAATCACAGAATCACGGAATCACAGAATGGTAGGGGTTGGAAGGGACCTCTGTGGGTCATCTAGTCCAACCCTCCTGCTGAAGCAGGGTCACCTACAGCAGGCTGCACAGGACCTTGTCCAGGAGTGTCTTGAATATCTCTAGGGAGGGAGACTTCACAACCTCCCTGGGCAGCCTGTTCCAGTGCTCCGTCACCCTCAGAGGGAAGAAGTTCTTCCTCATGTTCAGACGGAACTTCCTCTGCTTCATTTTGTGCTCGTTGTCCCTTGTCTTGTCGCTGGGCACTACTGAAAAGAGTCTGGCCCCATCCTCCTGACACCCACCCTTCAGATATTTGTAAGCATTTATAAGGTCCCCTTGCTGCCTTCTCTTCTTCAGGCTGAACAAGTCCAACTCCCTCAGCCTCTCCTCGTAGGAGAGATGCTCTGCTCCCCTCACCATCCTCATAGTCCTCCACTGGACTCTCTCCAGTAGCTCCTCATCTTTCTTGAAGTGGGGAGCCCAGAACTGGACACAGTACTCCAGATGGGGCCTCACTAGGGCAGTGTAGAGGGGAAGGAGAACCT
>Ga0065711_1005116_pt1 | contig 29150 bp, 21 predicted proteins | sample Hoacrofraction12_FD_59098 | JGI IMG/M metagenome (GOLD analysis project Ga0065711, IMG submission 59098) | Hoatzin crop microbial communities from Cojedes, Venezuela - Epithelial fraction 12 v2 (version 2) | ecosystem: Host-associated > Birds > Digestive system > Esophagus > Crop | place... | reverse complement strand
TGCAAACGCAGTGCCAAAAGCAAGGGGACGGGTAAAGCACACCACGGTCTGCTGCCCTCCTGCTCCACGGCGCGCTCGGGAGCCGAGTGATGCTGCTGCCAGGGCACCTCCCGCCTCGTCCACGCGCGAGACTGCCCCGGCTTTGCCCTTCCAAGGCCACCGCTCCCACAGAAGCGTGCCCAAAGGCGCCCGAGCCCTGAACACGCTCCAGTGGCCACGGCCAAGGGGCTGCGGTGGAGGGGAGGAGCCGGGACCTGGGCAGGACGCTGCCCGACGCTCAGCGAGGCCGCGGACCTGTGCCTTCCTCGGCCGACCACCTCGAGGCCACTTCCCAGCTGTGCTGAGCGGCCGCACTCGGAATATTTTTCCGAGGAATATTTTAGGTTCAAAGTACAAGAATTTCAGGCTCCTGTAAATCTTCCTGTTGCCATAGCAACACGATGCATTTGTTCTCTGATGAGTTTCAGCCATGTGGTGGTGGAATTTCTGCCGGCAGCTTCCGCGCTCCCTGCAGCAGCTCGGCCTGGAGGAACGGGCCAAAATGGTCACCCAGAGGCCACAGGCACAGAGGCACCTGGGACGGAAAGCAGCAGCGTCTGGGCCATGGATGCGATGCAGTCCCTGGGGTAAAACACACCGTGTTTCCCCAGTGCCCGGGAGCTGCAGGCCTGCAGCGCGCGGGACGCTGGCGTACAGCCCGCTCTACCGACGCAACGCGCGGGACAGAAGCACAGCCAGGGCCAACCACAGCCGCTTCGCAGGCAAGGCTGAACAGGCGTGGCTGACAGGGGCTGGGCACCCGAGTTCATGTGTCCTCCAGACACGTGACAGAGCTCCAGGAGACGTTTAATTTTGTACTACGTCACTTCTCATAGAAAACCACTTTAAAAAAATCAAAGAAGCAAATATTGAATGGATGCACATCATGGTAACTGGCAGATTTAAATATTATTAGAAGTCACTGGAAACACAAGAAAGTTTCTTGCTAGTCCCAAAGAGCTGTTCTGCAACCAAGTCAAGTCAGCAACTTTAAGCATGGTTCTTGGAAAAAGTACAGAATTACTTTTAGTGAAAGGGCCAAACACTGCCTAGTGATAAAAGCACATCAGTCAGTGCCTGAACACCTCTCCAAACTGAAGGCCAAGGCACATGCTGGTCAAGCGAGTACATCCATGATGTGCTTCCAGGGACCAGCACCACAGGTGACACCAAGCGATCACAGGATTGTAACCTCAGAAAGGCTGTGAGCTCATAGCGTCAGTCAACTGAACATGAGCTTGGTGCCGTTCTGCCACAACGGAGTCTATCTGAGCCGCTGCATCCAAGCTGGGGAACAGCGATGCCCCAGAGAGGTGGTCTCAGCAGTGGTCCATCAGTAGGCAATGGCACAGCTGGAGAAATGCCAAGTTTGGATCCATACCATATGAGAATTTTGGTAAACTGGAAATATTTGGCACGAAAAAAATTCAAGATATAGAAAAAAATGCCTGGACCATTCTTCCCCCCATCCTGGGAGAAGGCAGCCGCAGCAGCCAGCCCTGTGCAGGTGACCAGTGCCACCCGTGCTCCGCACCAGCTGCACATGCAGAGCCCACACTGTGCTTCCCCCTGCGCACGTCCGTCGCTGCGAGGAGGCAAAAGGGACCGCTGAAAGCACCAGAACTACAGCCAGACCCATGCTGAGGTACTGGTCTGGTTCATCGCTCTTCCGCATGTGACTGGGCTCAGCATCATTGGTCTTGACACCAAACCAAGAGAGAAAGAAAAACAAGACTGCAACGATGAAGACTTCAGACAGCAGCAGTTGGCCTGGACTTGCTTTAGTGTGTTTAATAAATTAATCATTAGTTTCTTGATATGAATTGCTTCGGAAAAAAATCATAACTATATGTTGAACCGATCATATGCAACCTTACTGCAAAATAATCCTATTGGCAAGCTGCTTTTACCACGTTAACCAAGGAAAAGGAAAAAAGCAAAAAGAAAGAGAAAACAAAACCAGAAAGTAGAGATTTATCTTGCATGGGAAGAAATAAGCACACCAGGCAGGAGATCCTGTTGGTCTGAGCTAGATCTCCTCTGCTCCTGGCTGTCTGAGCTTAACTGCCAAGCAGTCAGTCTGCCCCGGTCCCTGCTCCCCCCACCGCGCAGACGTCACACTGGGGAGATCTCACGTGGGTCCAGGCCAGGTTCAGAGGGGGAAGATCGGCACAGTTCATGGCAAGACGTTCACAGCAAGCACCAATTACTGGGCAATGGGTCACACACCGGCTGCCCAAGGACTCGCTGGTAAAAGGGAAAGTACTTTATAATTCTTGACAGAGGTCACAGCAAGTGCTGTAATTTCGCCTGTCAGATAAATCACCTGGTCACCTATTTCCACACCCTATGCAAGGGCAGTCATCACCTTATATATTCAAAGTGCTCCCTCCCAACATAAAAATTATAAAGTTCAGCTTAAAAACAAAGAGAAACACAACCTCTGACCCAGATTCACATCACAGAGGAAGACCAGAGTGGCTGGAGAAAGCAGCCCAAGACCACTCTGCTAGTCACTAATCCATTTATCATAACATCAAGTATAAGAGTGCCTAAAGCACAACGTAACATAGCATTTACAGGGTTAAACGAGAAGGTGTCCAGGTCACATAACAGGTCGTAAAGCCAAAGTTTCCCAAGTGTTTAACTCCAGAAGCACAGGAAGAGGACAGTATTACAGCTGCAAAGACAACCTCCTGAGAGACAGGACGTACCTGCACAACCTGTGTAATTTTAGTTTGGCCCCCAGTGCAGTCGCCACACGTGGGGTGGGATTCAGACAGCCTGGTTGATTTGCCAAAGTCAGATTTACCGGCAACGGAGTCACACGAGCCCCAGAAACAAGTGACAAAGCCCACTTTCCAGTGCCACCACAGCAGCACAGACTTCGAGCTGACAGAGGTTTAGATTGCAAAGCTCCCTAAGATCACAGGTGTCCAAGCATGCTCTGATGTCTCCTGACCCAGCCAGCTGCAGCCAAGGACCCAGCGTGTCTACCCTGGCACGTAGAGGAGAGCTCAGGGGGATTCAGCAAAGCCCTTGGGAGCCTCAGAGCAGAGGTACAGGTGATGGAAACCTCACCTGCCCCAACTTCAGTGCTGAGCTTCCAGCCCCTGGACTGCCTTGGGGCCCATTTCAGGGCCACTGTGCATCCAGGAAGGCAGCTGGACCAAAATCAGATGCTTTCACACAGAGCTTAGAGAGCTAGAAATGATAGTACTTGCCTGGGAAAGTCTGGCTTTCACCAAGAACGTCGATGAGCACGCATCCAGGCAGCTTCAGAAGAGGAGGGCAATCAGAGGAACACAGCTGCTGCTCCTGTAAGCAATACAGGACTTCTCTCTCCAGATACTCCAGAGCTTCTCCAAAGACCTCATCTAAGCACAGACTTACATCGAGCCAGTTCTGGAAGCTCTGCCATGCAGATACAGAGCAAGCCTGGGTCTTTCTGGAGAGAAATTAGATGTATTCAGAGAGATACAACCATGTTCTCGGCTGTGATACACAAGATGGAGGCAGCAAGGGAGACAAAAATCTGTTGCACATGGCAGAAATGTGGAAGAGAAGATTGTCTGTGCCACAGCCAGATGCCAAAAAGGACAGGAGAGAGGCCCACGCTGCACGGATGTGTGCTGGGGCAGACACGTAAAGCAGATCCTCAAGCAAGAGGAACCGGTGGAGGCAGTTTGATGCTGAAGGGTGCTACGGGTGCAATTATTTGCACAAGAAAGTCCAGGACATCAGCATTTGGCACAGTTGCAAGGACAGAAAAGGCACCAGGAACACGTCCGGGGGCTGCAGCAGACAGAAAATCAAGGCCACCACACACACGGGGCAGCAACGCGGGCAAGGGATGACCGCAGTCTGCGCTGGCCGCAGGGCCTGGCTCCACGCTGGAGCCCTCCAGGCATCCTCGTCTTGCTGTTCTTCAACCGACCTTTCCTAGGAGAGGTGAGCAAGGGACCAACAACCCTAACATGTGACTTGCTGTTTACTTCTCTCACTGGGGCAGCACCATATGTTCAAAATCAAAAGTCTTGGGGAAACTCTCTGCTGTTCTGAGGGAGATGAAAGATGAGCACTCCCTACTCGGGTTGGAAGCCCCGAATTGACCGTAACTCTCTGTTTCCAGCAGCGTGCTTCAGAGGCGCTGGCTCCCTAACAGAGAACAACGCACAGACCAGCCACGTGCTCACAACAGCCAAATTACATTTGAGCAGCTACGTCCACGTCTCCAGAACGTGCAACAATCCCGGGCCCACTTAGTGTCTTACAAATGCAGGAGGAGCCTGCCTCTGCCCGGGCTGTCTCGTGGGACGGTCGGTGCTGGCTCCTGCACTGTGCCAGTGCGGACGTCGGGGTCCCGCCTGCTCCGCTGACTCCCAGGGTCAACCTCCCCCAGCACAGCAGTGGCTTCCTTCAGCCAAAGATTAGGTCACCCCCAGCTTTAGAGAGAGCTTAGTCCCCTCCTGCTCAGAAGGATGCTGAGCAAGGTTCCTTCACGTCGCTCTCCTGCTGCAGCCTCTGTGCCAGCCCCAGCTTCTTGCTGAGATGGGACCCTGCCCCGTCCCCTGCCAGTCACTGTCACAGCAGTACGAGGACTGAAATCACGCTCCTCGCCAGAAGGAAGGTAGCCGAAAGGGAGGGCTGGAGAGGGTTCCTGGCAGGCTGGGGATCTGCTGCAGGGCACGAGACTTGTCTCATCCAACAGCGTCCCCACGCCAGAAGGCAATGGCAACCCGTCCCCTCACCCGCTCCCACCCGCGCTGGGTGCCACCCCAGGCGTCAGGCCACCTGCCAGTGAGGGCAGCGGACACAGCCACTGTCCCCCCCAGGCTCGGGGAGCCGAGCGCCCGGCCAGGACACAACTCCTCATCCCCCGCCTCAGAGCGGGGTCAGGGTCTCATGAAGAGGTCTTGGACCTGGCGTGAGACCTGAGGAACTGCTCCGCAGCCGGGGACACTCATGTTCTGTAGGGGCACTGGTTTGTACGGGGAACAGCCGATCTGCCTTGGCTGGGCAGGTGAGCTCCTCGCCAGGAGGCTCCGAGCTGCTCTGCCATGCTGTGCTGCCTCAAACCACTGCACAAGCCCCACGGCACACGTCGGCAGCCCCGTGGCCGGCTTCTCCCTGCTTCTCCACCTCCCTGAAACTGGTAATAACAACAGCAAACACTGAGCCTGAACTCCAAGCCAGCAGGTGCCAGAAACAGGACAGTCTCAGGCTGCTGCCAGATAGCCAGTTCTGATGAAGGTTTCCTCTCTCCATCCCCCAAGTCCACTGTCCTCAGTGGGGATGGGAGGGAGGTGAGAGCAATAAAGAAAAAAAAAAAAAAAACACTTTGTGCAGTTCATACAATCAGCTTTGAAGATTCTTTTCTATACCTTCTCAAGAGTTTAATCAAAGTATGTTTACTGGGTTTCTCACAGCAAAATGAATCACTTCAGTTACCATGACAGCGCTGCTCAAAGCAGCACAGCCGTGCCCCAGCCAGCCTGGTTCATCTGACGCTCCCGCGTGTGCTTTCTGCCCTCCAGAAGGGAAAATGCACAGCTCTCGACTGGAAAACGCCTCTCGCCGCTCCGGTGCGGAGGGACCAGGACGCAGCCAGGGCTCCCCGAGGAGTTCCCGGCCCCGAGATGCTGCACGGGCACCTGGGCAGCGCCTGGACCACGCTCCAACCAACCCCCAGCTGCAGCCTAATGAACCAAAGTGTAATCAACACTCGGAGGTTATTTAGATTTGCTCGCTCCATGTTAAATATTCATGTAAAAGAGCAAAAGCATGCGGAGTGCAAATGTCTCCACAGTTCCAAGCTGAGAGGCCACATTTACATTTTAATAGTGGAAAATTACAAAGCAAACTGGAGAAGGCGCATAGCATCTCGCATGCTGCACGTGGCTGATTATGCTCAGGCTTCTCTCCCATGCAGGGGAGAGAGGCTACTCCAAGAGCCCTTCCAGGTACTACTTTTTTCTAGGAATGAAAACTAAAGGAAAAGGACGAGATGATGAGACAGACCAGAACCTCTCAGCTCCAAAGAGGGAGCTGGTAATTTACCTCGGTACTGAGCAGTGGCCCACTGAAAGGAATTATAGCCTCATTATATTTTTTTAATTAAAGAAAAGTCATCCTCCAATGATTTCTCCAACCATCTCCATTTGCCTCTCTGCTACGGACCTTCACACCTGACGCTGCACCCCTGGACACCCAGAGCCCTCCCCTCCCCTCCCACGGCCCCTCCTCACTGCTTTATCTGAACATAGGTCTCGCCTCTTGCTCTGTGCCAGCCCTGCACAGCTGGAAACAGGTTTTACCCTGCATTTGTAAAACTTAAATTGAAACTGCTAAAAATACATGTTAATTAAACTTGCTAGTTTTCCCCTACAAGTGATTCTGCAATGTGCTGGCAATTCACCTGTGAGCCGTACTCCGATAGGAGATTTTCAGCCTTTCCTTCAGATAAAATCCATTAGCCTGATGCAGCTCCGCATTGGAAATTTTTCCTTGCAAGAGTTTGGTACTTTTTTCATTCTTCTTCTTCACCTTTTTACATCCAGCACATCGAGGGTCCTGCTTGGACTGCCATGCCATTGGTAACCCCCAACCCCCACGAGGAAATCCTAACAACTGCTCAGACCTGTTACAGGCAGCACACAGTTAAACTAACAATGATGATAACAGAAAAGGAGAAAAATCTAATGCATATTTCTGACCTGTCTTTGAAAATAATTCCTATGCATACCTCTGCACTGGCAAAAAAAATGCATTCAAGACTGAAATGGAGCATTTAAAACTTCCCCCACAATTCCAAGGATAGCAGTAACCAACGCTTGTTCAGTTATGCACATTCAAATTAGCAGGTCGAAAGCTTCTGCAGCAAAGTTCAAAAGAATTTGCAATACAGCTCACTGAGTCGCTGGCCTGTATTTATAATACTCGTTCAAAGCTCCAGAGATAGGGAGTCAGCTTTGAAAGGGTCAGTGGGATGATTCTGATAACTGCACAGAGCTTGGCTTCATCTAATTTCTAGGAAAAGCCTGGAAAAACTGAAACAGAACACTTATCAATTAATAAAAAGAAATGAGAATTTAATTTATATCAGCCAGGATGGCTTTAAGAGCTCAGTTCTCACTGGCAAAAATAACTGCTGACATCACAAGCTTGGGTGAAAGTGTCGGCCCTCTGATATTACGATTACGTGCTACGACTGGACAAGTCACCAGAGCACATTTTACAGCCACGATAATGAATCGTTAATGGAGAACAACAGTTTGGGACATTTCCAATATTATCCAGTAAGTCAGTTCTTCGTACAGTAGTACTTATATATTTGTCTTTATCGATGACTTACAAAAACCACAGACCATTGGCAATAAAAGTGCATGCGATGCAATGACCGGTGCAATGACATTGGTCAAATGTCACTGGTGAAAGTGTGTAAACTGGACATAAGTAAGGATTCTTTTACAGTGAAGATGGCGAGGGCCTGGCCCAGGTTGTCCAGAGAAGCTGCAGATGCCCCATCCCTGGCAGTGTTCAAGGCCAGGTTGGACGGGGCTTTGAGCAACCTGGTCTAGTGAAAGACATTCCTGCCCACGGCAGGGGGTTGTAACTGGATGATCTTTAAAGCTCCCTTCCAAGCCAACCCATTTTATGGTTCTATGACATACAAGAAAGGGTATCAACACAATGAAATCTTGGGCATTTGTTAAGAAAGGATCATCTCCACAACCTTCATCACAGCCTGATACAAGATGAAGCACCTGGGAAACATGAATAGAGGTTGGACAACGTAGGACTGTTCCTTGAAAAGCAGAGAGACTGAAACGAGCCTGTGAGTCCTGACACAAACCACGTGAGAACAGGTCCCAAGACCAATGCAGTGAGCAGAAGAGCTAACAGAACCGACAGATACATCAGCCCCTGGAAAGGGTAGCATCATCTGTTCCTCCATAAGGTTATTATGGAAAAACGCATCTAAATTCAGACCACATTTCTAAAAATGTTAAAAACCATCAAGTGTTCAAATTAAAGCCATGCAATGGTTCAGAAGCTGGTCAGCCTAATCTATATTAAGAAAATAACGAAACAGAAACTCTTCATGGTTTGCCAAGGTGATAGTTAGAGTCAAAGCCACATTTGCATACTGGGAAAGTGTATGTATCCCAAAGTTTGCATAGACTTGTGCAAGCATTACTGTTTTCTCAAAAGATGACTATACTGGTCTTAAAAAATTATTGCTCTGTCAGTAGCTTTTAGAGGAATTTTTCAAACTCATAAAGGAAAAACAGATTTCTCCTGTGAGGTCATGCTTGCACAGGCCTACAGTCACTGGTAGACTGACCGCATCCCCTGTGGAAGGGGTGGCGAAGAGCTTCCTGCGAGAGGAGGACAGGAGGAGTATCCTGGTGGCAGGCTCACAGCATCCTGCACAAGTCCCCTGGCCAGCCTGGGGTGAAGATACAGGATCAACAACTACCAGCATTTCATCATGGAGAAACAGGACTCCCAGCGAGGTGCTGACGTCTCAGCAGCAACGCGAGGCACAGGCGTCCCTTCTCTTCAGAGAGGGGAAACCGTGGAGGGAGGAGATGCTCTTCTCATGCCTAATACACAAATAAACTCTGAAATTCGAGGTTACCCAGCCTGGATTTCAGCTCCGTTTCCAAACAAGTGCTGCCACCAAACACAGCTCAGTCCTCCCAGCCAGCAGTGATTTTCTGTTAGTGACAGTGAATACCTATGTTCTACGACCATCCTATGAAATCTGCTGTGGAACATCCCTAGTCCAGACCACTGAATCTGTTGTGCCAAGAGGAGTATGAAACTTATCTCTGCTCTGCTGTAATTGAAGATCATTTTCTGGCAGGACCCAGGAGCTATTCTAGTTGTCCCACCATATTTTACTGCATTTTTTGCAGAGAACCATATCCTTTCTTAGGAACTGCTGGACTGGTCAGACCAAGGCCTCACATAGGTTAATATTCTGTCTGACAACAGTGAGCAAAAAACGTCTTTGTAGAAGACACACAAGAAAGAAGGGTACACAGAAAGCTATCGTTCTCCATCTTATCTCTTCACCACTGCCACCTTCCAGATTTTCAATTACCCATATAAATACAGTTTAGCAAAAACATCCACAATTGTTACACATTCCAGGAAAGTGGACACAAATAGTCAAAAATTAAAAAAAGCATTTCATTGTACAAGAACTAATTTATGGCCTCCATACAAAGTTTTTCAACATCTACCTCATTTAGCACTTTCCAAAAATTTCTCTGAAAAGGGATCTGGATATGCACTGCTTATCGTCTTTCCACCTGGGATGGACACCTAATGAGGAGTTTGGTGATGAGGTCATTTTCTGACCTTTGCTTTGTCCAATCTGTGTCTTCATATGCCTAAATACCTTGAAAAAAATTCACCGCGAAGTAGGAGGAGAGAGAAGGGTTCTGCCAGCAGCGCTGCCCGTACAGAGCTAACGGTACGCCAGGCTGTAGGCTCTCGAGCAGATGTGGGCCAAGAGAATAACACACCCCAAACGCTGGGACCACGGCAGGGTCACTGAGAGACGAGTTACTCCCCACCCCTGCCTGTACGCGTAAGGAAAACAAGTGCTGTTACAGTGCACTTCAGGTTGGCAGAAAAATGCTGGTGATCTCAGAGAGCTGCAGATCATCATTCTCCAACAAAAAGGTGTTCCATGTACTATGGGGTAACTGTTTTGAGCCTCTTCATGACTGATAATGAATTAATTCCTTTGACTTGAAGTTAGTGGTTGCTTGGTGACCATGAATCATGACGTGATTATATTCAGCTTAAGAAAAGGGAAGACAGCCCCAACCAGCCTTACGTACACGTAACGCCTAAGGCTAGTTTCTCAGTATTGGACTAATGTTATATTATTTGTCCAGATCTACATTCATGTAGGAAGAGAAAATATGAATGAAAATCAGGAGTTTTTAAGAAAATTAGCAAACAAAGAAAAGTTATAAAACCACAATTATGAAATAAAACAACTATGGTTAAATGCCTTTTTAGACAAGAGTAGCAAAGTGAAGACACCAGTTGGCACTATGGAATATATCTATTCCGTACTTATGGAAAATAATTGAAATCAATAAAAAGTTATGATATTACAATACAGGAAGCTAAAAACAAACAAAAACAAGTGGTTTGTAGAATGGAGGAGACTGAGAAAGCTTTTGGGTTGTTTTGTAGATGCAGAAGTGTATTCTAAAAGAAGCAGGAAGAGGCACTTGTGTCATCACGATGACAAAGCAGAGACAGCTACTAATTAGCTGAAACAAATACTTTAGAATGTGCAGGCTAAGAAAACTTATAAAAAAGATGGATCACGAAAATTATTGAGCAGCTGGCACAGGATCCAACTGGTAAAAAAAAACGATGTGCAATTAACACCACTGCAAATGTTTTACTGAAAAACGGGTAATGTGGTGCACGTCTGATTTTGTTGAGTGGAATTACGTATTTGACTGATAAATGTTGATGTGGATTTAAGACCTGAACACCAATGGGGCAAGCAAATGGACATGCCAGGAGGTTGGCAGTGGCCCTCCAGAGAGGTCCGAGGTTTAGACACTGTCCCGTTTGCATTACTTCTCACTGAGCAGCTCCAGGGGTTCCTGCTCAACACGCAGCTTTGTCCCAGTGCCATCTCCAGGGGCTGTGCTGGGAGCTAGACACCCGGCTGAGCATCACCATGGGGCGAGCTCTCCCTTCACAGCCCCTGCAAACCAACGCAAGGCTGCTCGAGTAGGTGGCCTAGGTACTTCCCCAAGGCATTGCCAGTAAATGTGCTTAACTGAGAACGTCTGTCTGTCTGCCTGCGCGGTCGGAGGCAAGGCTCTGCAGCCTCCCGCTGCCGAGAAGAGGGTTTGGGCTGCCCTCGCTGCTCCACAGAAACCATTCCCACACGGGCAACAGCAGAGGCGGCACTGACCAAGAAGCACCGGGACATGCCACAGGGGGTCTGTGGTGGCACTGACAAGTCCTCAGGATCCCACCAAGAAATAAAGCGCAGCAGTTGCCGTTCATGGCATTCTCTGTCTGCAGATCCACAAAGCATGAGAACAAGGGAAAAAACAGAAATGATGGAACAGCCCAACTCCACAGTTTCCACAAATGTTTTCTACTTGTAAGAACATGTTCTCCCTCCCCAGATTCACCACCTTCCATGCTGACCATCTTCGACCCCAGTGCTGGTGGCTGAAATAAGCAGCTCTTGGTCTCTGCACCAGCTGAAGGAACAGAGACCATGGCGACGCCTGCACAAGAAGCCCTGCAGCCCGGTGGGCTGTAACAGCTGTCACCGACCACCCAGCGTTGACGCTGGAGACCTTGCTCCACACTGTGCTGGCTCTGGCTAGGACCCATGGGCTGAATGCCTGTCAGCAGATGGACTGCATCAGGTGTTTTTCTGGAACACAGTTTCTGGGTTGTTTTCAGCTGAAGGAAATTCAGTTCACACCCTCCAGGCTTGCTCTACATTAAGACAAAGCACAGCAAGCAGGGACAGCCAGGTCCACCTCAGAAGAGCGCTCTGGATCCAGGCAGAAACAGTGCTAAATGCTCTAAGAGCCTGGAAGTACAGCTACGTGCTCAGGGCTGTCCTGCAGAACAGAGCAAATGCCACTGCTAACCATCCTTCCTTCCACAGCCTTAACACAGCAGGTCCTCTCCAAGAATGGCTGATGGTGGGGGCCACCAATTCTTGTCTCACAGGCAGACAAGTGCAGCCTAACACTGGGAACTTGAGCAGAAGATTTCTCCAAGACCTACCACTCGCAGTGCTGCCCTGTGCTGCCCTTTCCTACCAGATTCTCGGTTTCCGTATTTCTTCAACCTTTCCGATAGAACTATCAGAGAAAAGGCCAGACCAGGCACTGCCCCTTTCTCATCCCAAGTAACGCCAGTCTGCTCTCCTCTGGTCAGACACTCGCACCTCTCAGTTCTTAACGAACTTCAAAAAACAATTTCTCCTTGCTTGGGAAGTTCATCTGCCAGTTCCCTTGACCCCAGGTGGATGCCATCTGGACCTGCTGGTTTGCGAGTGATTAGTTTGCAACTGTTACCTGACCTATTTTATATAAACAGCCATATCTAAAACATGAACAATTCATTCTACCTGACATGTTTCCATGCCCTTTTTCCTTACACTTTTTCAATAAAAATAATTGAGCCAGTCAATCACAGATTCAGATTCAATCATAGAAGAATTTAGGCTGGAAGGGACCTTTGGAGGTCACCTCATCCAAAACCCTCTCACAGCAACAACAGTCACTTTCCTTTTGAATTAATAGGGTGGCTTTCTTGCGAGCACTGTTCACTGACATAGTTATAAGGAATTTTCAGGCTTTTCCCCATGGTCTTTCTGACTCTCATATCTTCCCACAAATTCATGGCAGTTGTTTGTAACTATCAGCAATGGCTAGCTGAAAAAAAAAAGGATGTCTTGAGGCCCAGGTTCCTACACAGCTGTTTCCAAGAACCAAGCCCAATACCCCCTGGCTATTTCAAGCTCCATGAGACTTTTTTCAGCTGCTGACCTGATGACTCTGTACCTTCTGTGCAGGCACACATGCTGAGAATTAACTCTTTGCACTGCTTCCTCCATCATTCTAGGGAGCTCTGGACCGATAAAACTGCTCAGAATAATTCAAGAAAACTCAACAAGTGTTGAGTTTATATGTGATCTAAACCACAGTTTTGCACGGCTTATAATATATTGCCTGATAATATCTACACCACAGAAGGACAGAAGAGGTGCCTCAAGGGAAAAGGCTGACCAGAATATCAAAAGATATTCCTCCGCAAAGAAGCAAGTACAACCAGAACGGCTGCTGCTTCACTTCCTTCACTTATAGGAGCTTCAGCGTGGGGCAGCTCCACAACCATGACCACTGCTGAGACAGAGGCTGTCTCCTGCTTGCACCAAGCCCAGTTAACATCCTTAGCAGGAGAGGATCTCTAGCATGAAATGGCCTCAAGGATGCAAAGAGAGAGGAAAAGGTAAGAGGTTTTACAGAAGATCTTTTCAGAACTCCCCCAGACTAACGGTTTGGGTAATTCTTTAGCTTGGCAATCTCAGCAGTCATAAGCAAACACCGGACTGAATAAACAGGCTGGGTACTGATGGCCCCAGGAGGAAAGCGGATCTGTCCTGCCACTCCCAAGACCTACAGGGAGCTGCAAGCTGCAGCCTCCACCGACCGCGGCAGGCAGCACTAGGGAACCACCGGTGAACATACCCACACCGAAACAGCCCTGGACTCTACAGCAAGATTAAAAACAGAGAAAAGGGGGAAGAAGAAAGATCAAACTCACCAACATCGGACTCTTTGTGGGTTTTGATGATTTCAGCCAATTCAAAATTTCCTGCAATGATGGCCACCTGAAAAGAGAGGGAGGGAAGACAGTTGAGTGGCTCTGAGCAGCACCGATCCTGCACTCGCTCGCACGGGCTACGCCATATGGACTGACAACAGCTGCTTTCCGTGGGGGACGCAGAGCCAACAATTGTTCTGCCTCAGCTCACCCAGTCAGTGACCCCAAGGTGAAAATACGCTCTCAGCACTGCAGGGAGAGCGTATGTCGATGGCTTGTGCAATGAGAGGGTGGCAAATAGCTCGGAGGCAATTGTCCCCTTCTCCTTGGAGGCTGGTGGTGATACGCTTAACACCAGCTAGGAAATAATCTTAGGTCTTCAGATAGTGACAAGATGTTCTCCAGCCCGAAGCTCTTCAATGCATCCCAGTTAGCTGACGAAAGGCAACTTACCAGCAACCGAGCTCCCTGCACGTCTCGCCTGAATGGTCCACAGGACCAACTCATGCTTGCTCCAGGCTGAGCTGGCCGAGGAACCACTTCCACTCAGAAACCTGCACAGCAGCTTGCCCCAGTAAAGCCATGGCGTATTAGACCAACATTAGATATTGCTTTGCTCACCATCCTTCCCGTGGTTTCTCTCCACAGGAAGAATCTTGGAGAATGCGAAGGAACAAGAAAAGAGGGGAAGCTGAACGTGGGTCTGCCAGCAAAACATACAGACAAAACTGGTCTGTCTTACTCCAGGAACTGCTTCTACAGATGCTCACATCCTGTGGAACTGCAGAACAGCAGCACTCTACGCGAAGGTAGGTTAACACACCAAAGAGGAGAGAGACTGAAGTACTACTCTCCTGAAACAAGACTTCAACCAATAGACTACTGACATCATTGGGACTCTTTGTTGATTTCTTATATATTTGGGAAAAACATCTGAACCAGCACTGCATCACAGCAAGTAAGGCAGAACAATCGAATATTTACAGAACAAGGTCCAAAAGTATTCTTTTAACACATGAAAGGACCACAGTGAGATGGGTAGGAATAGATGAAATCCTTTACTGGTCCTTCGGGAAATTAAGCTGGAACTCTGGACCGAACTGGTTGAGTCCTGCGTTCGACCGCTCCGCAAACTGCGGCCACCCCTGCCCTTCCCACCCCTCCCAGAACACCCAGTCCCCCCAGTCACGGCTGAGCCTCTTAGGACGGTGCCTTCACTCAGCAGCACCTACAGCTGATATGGGAACAAGAAGCGGCCAGATGAAGCTAACACTGGGTGAAAATAAAAGTGCTGCTGCTCAGGGTGTGGAAATGCGTGTAAGAACAGGCTGAGACACAGCTGCAGGCTTTGCCTGTCCATGCTGGGACCATCACCACCACCCCCATCGCTTCTTCTTCAGTTAGGGTTCGTATCCGAGACGAACGTATTTGATCAAGCAGGCAGCAGAAACCAAACCCTCCCAGACACTGACAAAGTCAAGAGCAATACTGCCAGCTCCAGCTGTTAAACGTTTCCCTGCCCTCCTACAAGAACAGCTTTTAGAAATACAAGGTTCATTTGCATTTTACCACTAACTTGTGATGAAGGGATATATTTAACTTGATGACTCAGTGCAGCATGCACACCTCTCTACTATGATCCTTTATCAGCAGAAATAGTCTTACTATCCTCAGCTCAACAATGTTTATGTGATTTTTTTTATTTTCTGAGGCCCAGAATTCGCGCTCCACCTCCTCAGCCGGAGCTGGGAGCAATCACCGATGGCTGGAAGAAAGGAAATCTTACTTCTGCCTTTGGGAAATTAGGCCACCATAGCAGAGAAAATAGAGTAAGAAGCTCTGTTTTCCCCTCAAGCTTGCTTCAAATTGCAATCCTTCTCCGTCTCTCCTCATATATACATACACATTTATAGGGTCTGCTCTCCCAACGGTCACAATATTTGAGCAGGCAAAGAAAGCTTTAGTACAGAAGGCAAAGTGACCTGAATTTGGGGGAAATTTGAAAGCAAAAATAACCAAACTGACAACAGACTGGAAAGGAGAATTTAGAAACAGCATTTGAACTTCAGAGTTCCTCAAACAAAGAGTTAACGTACGGTCCACCAGCTCTGTGAAAAACCCAAATTCAAAGTACAGATTACGAGTCTCACCAGACGGACGTGTACAAGTCTCACCAGACGGACGTGCCACTGCACGCGCCGCGGGTGTCCCTCCCGGCATGGCTGCAGGGGCAGAGGTCTCCCCGGCTGCGCCCACCGCCCCGCGGGGGTCCCAGCGCCGGGAGTGCTGACGCTGCCGGTGACAGCAGCTACCTCTCCTGCCTCGGAAGCGTTACGACTTCCAGGGAAGGCGAGAAGAAACACGCCGGATAAGAAGTCTGTTAAGAACGTAATCTCACACAAATCCCTAGGAACGGAGAAGAGCCCTGCTGGTTACATTTTTCAGTCCAACTTGGAAAAGGCAAAGGAGACGAAAGCACTTCACTTGCTGTGCTGTCACCTCAGCTGGCGCCCCGTGGCACGCCGGCTTCCCCAGCTACGAAACCACGGACGGTGTCCCCGTGCCCGCCAGCTCGCTCCTGCCCCAGCACCACCTCGCTGCCTGCGATCGCGCTGACGAAACCGTCCGGGAGACTGCACGACAGGCCACATCCGTGAACTCCTCCAAGTCAAAAGCAATAGCTTCTTGGGGACAGGTAAACAGGGAAGGGAACTCTCAAGGATAGAAACTCCTGAAAACATACATTTTTAAAAAAATATTTCACAGCTAGCAATTTTAGCGCTTATACACCAAAGTGGGAGGAATTGGTGACTATCAGGAAAACTGTTCTGACTTCCCCCCAGAAGATAAGTGATCTAATTTCAAGCAATAAGCCAGACGTCCCACATAGGAATGCTGTCTCCACATCACAGCCAAGCTACTTGTCCTGGTGATGTCACGGAGGCAGCAGACCCTGTGCAAAGGGCATTTCTCATCGTGTCTTGCCCTGATGCTAAAGGCAGACTCTGTCCTCCTGCACACCACAGACTGAACAACGAAAAGCTGCGTCCAGGCTGCACATGATGTACAACTGTATTATGGCTCTGGCACAGGGTTATCTTCTGAAATGCTGTAACACCTTGAGTCATTCCTAGCATGATATCAAAGTGACAACACTTTTTAATCTAACCACAATTTGCCTATTTTTATCTTTTTAGACAAACTCAATAACTTCTGAAAGAAAGAAGGAGGGACATCTGAGCAGGCTGTGCAGCACGTAATGTCAGTGTGCTTATAAGGCCTTCAAAGTTAACAAAACAGAAAGTTCATCTAATTATTCCTTGTAAGAGTCACACCTCCGAGGTGCAACCCAGGTTCCGTGGATAACAGTACTGTGCAAACATCCCTAACAAAAACAACAACAACAGAAGCAAGCAGCAAGCCCACTACACTGCAGGAAACCGTGAGAAGATCCCCCAGCCCCTCCTATATTCTTGGCAACACAGGCTGGCACAGAGCTTGAGTAACAACCGATGAGGATTCACCATGAAGACAGCAGCAGCGTGCCAAGGCGCAGCAGTACGGAGGGGCCATCTGCAAACTGCTCCTGCTCATCAGTGGCAGCAGGATCACGTCAGCTACCCGTCAGCCCAGCCCTCAGACCACACTGGGGGTGTCCAGTCTCCACAGAGAGAAACCAAAGGAATTCATCTCCACATTGTCAAGGCTGGCCAGGGCTGCTGCCTCCTCGCTCCACCTAGCACAGGTTTCTCACAGAGGTTTGCAATTGTTTGTTTGCCACCAAACATAAATCAAAGATGCACTGAGACTGGTTAAACAACTGCTAGGTCCAAGGTGGATTTCCACCACTATCTGGCTCTTCGGTCCCTAAAGATATCCACGGTAAAGCAGCGTTCCCCTGTGATGAGGGGAATATGTCTGGACTTTGAAAAAAGTTGTCTACCTTCACTTGGCCAGGCAGACTTCAAGCATGTCCTATATTTGTTCTAGATTTCCAGAAATCTGGCAGTCCTACTAGGTCAATCCTACTGCTCACATTCGGCAGCTCCATCTGGGCTGCCTAGATAGGTTCACAGCAACGTGTGCTGCCATTACACTGCGCAGATGCAGCCAGTCTGATGCTTTCGGAAGTGCCACGGGTCAGTCACCGCATGACTACGCCACAGACCCAACACTTGCTGGAAGCACCAGACAGACCTCCTGCGCGAGAGCTGCACAGCCGATCTGTGACAAACGCATCTCAGATGCCCTCTGCACCTGCAAACCCACCACGCAACGTCTACACAGTAGATCCAATACAGCTGGCAGTCCCTGGTCTATACAGCAAATGAGAATTTACCTCTTCCTATGGACCACACTTTGATTTAGAAGAGGCACTTCAGCCAGGCAGCTAGACTAACATTCTGCCATTAAGCCTATGAGGAGTATCTGCAGATGGTCTGCATCAGACAGTGGGTACATGTAAACATATGAGAGAAACAAAAAATATCCAAAGCTGCAACTGTTCAGCTCTAGGCTGAGACACAGAGAACTTTCTCAGTATTTTCAGATGAGGCACACAGAGCTAAAAACCAAGGTGATTCTCCTAATGGGATGCATCACAAAACTATTCGAAAGAGAGACTGCTGTGATCTCCTCCATCAAGAGGAGCAGGGGATTCTGAACTCTGAGTACTTCTGGGAAGCAGGACAAACCTGAAGAAGGCAACTTGGACCCCTAGTGCTCAGGAAGCCTTTGAGCTGGAGGGGGAGAGCAAGAGTGACCTCCAGACTCTGGGGAGCGCATCGCATCTCTGTCAGGACTGATGTTTCCAGCAGGGCTGACAACTACCAGTACAGGGTATAAGGAGAATCGTGGTGTGTTATCCATGAAGTACTAGTATGAGCACCACCAGCAGCCTTGGCACAGGAGTGCCACCTCCCCTACACCCTGCTATGACCCTTGCAGGCTACGCCAGCGATGTGCTGGGTGGCCACACAAGCTGACAGGTGCCATGTCCTGGAGGTCACACTTTCCATGAATTTGTTGTGCTGCAGAAAGGCTCTGGAAACGAGCTTCATCTTCCTGCAGAGACCAAAGATGGGTTGGTGGCATCTCCTGAAAGTTCAGAAAAAGATTCTGCAAGGGAATAATGACAGATTTAGTCAGAGCCACGATGGCACTTGCATAGAAACATCCCAGTGCTACAAAGAATGCCTTTTAAAAAAAAAAAAAAAAAATCAAGCCATAGTTTCTTGTCACAGGGAGCTGAATGCAAGGTCCATGGGTGGTCAGTGCCTGGGAAAAGAGTACCTGGGACACTGGAGAGAGGGGAGGCATATCAGTAAGGCTATTTCTCATCTGCCTTGTTCGGATGGAGTCATGACGGATCGTGCTATCTAGATCAGGCAGAGAGGGATAGAGAGGACAGGCTGGTCTTGCTGGGGAAGAGTTGGTCTGCCTGGCCTCTGGTCCAGCCAGCACTGAAGGATGCTGTCAAGGGACTGGATAGCGTGTAGGTCTGCGTCCCGAACAGTCCTCATCACCAAAATTAGAGACGGGTCCCACAGACCTTCCAAGAGCTTCTGGACTCGGCCTGAAGGATGGGGAAATGCAGGGCCTCCTGCGCAAAGCAGAGACTGCTGTGTAACATCTGTAAGGGAATGCAGCTGCTGTGGGCCAGGGAAGATTTCCAGTCAGCAACTTCATCTGGATAATCGAAGCCGAGATGGCATCTGACTCAGAATTAGATCAGTCTCACACTGAAGACTGGAGGAGGAGTGGGAGGCAGCCAGGAGGCCAGAAACCTGATCAATTTTTACAAGACAAGCTTCAAATGAAAAGAGAGAGAAAACAAATCAAATAAAATGAGTATAAGAAGAAAGCCTTGAGAGAGTAGGTAAATAAAAAATGCCAGAAGTTCATCAGGCAAATGAAAGCTGCCCCCTGGTAAGCAGACTGCCCTGTGCCTGGAGCAGCGCACGGCACGTACCTCCAGATGCCCACAGAGGCGGCACGTGGGAGAGGGGACGCGCGTCCCATGCAGGGCGGCAAGGCTGGGACACTTCTCACTCGGCACACGCGCTCATTCTGTGAGCGTGCCCACGCTCGGCCTCGCAGAAGAAAAACACTTCCAGCCTGTTACACGATGACAGAAAATCATTCATGGCCAGATAGTCTTCTCCTGGTCTGCAGTCTGCTGCTCCAGCAACGGGAAGCCCAGGGTTCAACTACAGTATGATTGATACGAGAAGCTAAATAAACCAGCAATCCACCAGGAGAAAACATTTTAAATCTACCACAAAGAAGAAGGGGCATGTGCAGGTCCTTGGTCCACCACGGATGCAGACGATATAACCGTGGACAGCAACGCAGAAGAGGCAAGAAGGGAGGTGCTCAGTGTGACCGGGGGAAGGCATCCTTCCCAAATGACGGGGCGTTCGGAGTGGAAATCTCCCAGCTATAGCAAAGGAAGATGGCAGGCAGCATTTGCTAGATGTTATTAATATTCAAATACGCAAGTCCTGCTAAGTTAGAGAAAGTCCTGGAAAAAGGAGAAGATAAACTTTCTATACCCAACAAAATATTGGGTCTTGGAAAATTACAGAAATTCCAGGGAACAGGAGGACTATCAGTGCTTTTAAACACTTAAAATTATCAAAAGCATCGACCTCAGAAACCATGGGCCGAGCTGCCTGGCATCAGTCCCAGGGACACGAGACACGAGCGTTTCTCCCGCTGCTGGCTGCCGTGCCCCCAGCCGTGCCGACGCCTGCTCCTGCCCGGGCTGCCGGCAGCTCAGCGGCACGGGCAGCCTCTCCGGGCCCGTTCTTCTGGCACCGCGGCTTGGGTGATGCCGGCCACCTGCTGCTGAACCGGCCGCTCACGCCGAAGGGACTGCCCTGCGTGTCCCAGCTGCCCCTGAGCACACCAAACTACCTCCTAAAATTGAAAAAAAAATTATGCTAGCCAAGAAAGGGCTGAGTTCTAGATCAGAGTGGAAACACCTCTAGGAAAAAAAATGTGCGCTCTCATTTCATTTAAACAAAAAAAAAGCCACTCTAATTTTGTTTAAAAATGAACTGCCCTTTTTCTCCCTTTCCTGTTTTCCTCTAATTCCTTTCCCAGTCCTTTTTCTACCAAGAAGCCAGAACTTGTCTTCATGTTTTCAGTTATGGTTATTCTCACCTTTTCCCTCTCTTTGCTTCACAATTCCTTCTTTTTTTCCCATACCTGCGCTTATAATCCTATTTTTTTTCATTCATTACTGCACCTTTTTTTCATCTGATTAGGTTTCTTGCAGTTTGAAACATTTGCAAAAGTATCACAATATTTTATAAGTACTATAGCATAAAAAGCATTACCTAGACTCACAATATCCAGCTTGTTTTGTAAAAATCTTCACAGGGGCCATGTATAGTACATTAAAAGCACTGATGCATATTTAGCATTTAGAATGCTGTTCTGAATTATTTTCTCCTGCTTACCGGATGGCAGTTTTGACACCATAGACTCTAATTAGATTTTATTCTTGTTTTACTGATAATTTCCCTTGTTTTGGGACAGTAAATCTTGTTAGCAGAAAAAAGCATGATACATAAGAGTTTGATTGACAAGTTTATGAGTCTGGCTGACAGAAGCAGCAACGTCTGAAACCAGAAAGAGGAAATCCAGCAAGCTCTAGTACAAACCGTTACACCTGGAATGGAGAAATAAAGCACATGAATACGAGGTGGAGAATAACTGGCGAGGCATCGTAAAGCAGAAAACAACGTGGGTAACAGCGCTAACCCCAACCTAAACACAGGTCAAGAAAATGGTGACAGTGCATAAAGACAAATTTAATTCTAGGAGGCATTAACAAGATGGTGAGGACCCANCTGGACATCGNTNCATGCAGTTTTGGGACAAAGGTCTTGAAGAAGGAGGTAAACAAATTGAGAGCAGTAAGCTGGAAAAGACACGTGGAAATCTTGACCACTGAGGAAAGACTGACAGACGTGGGTTTGCTCACCTTAAATCTTAAGAGTATTACAGAAAGGCTAGTGATCAATTATCCCACCAGTTCACTGTTGGAAGGACAAAGAAATACGCTTACTTTGGGGGGAAAAAAAAAAAAAAAAAAGGTTTAAACCTAAGAACAAATTTCTGATTTTCTCAGCGCAGAGGAACACTGAGAAAAATCTGCTTTGACTGAACATAGGGCCTGACAAACATTGCCAGGGCTGATTGCCTACTCAGAGTAGGTAGAAAAAGTGGTATTTCCACCTCGATTCAACATTTGTGCCCAGAAATGTACGACAGAACGCATTTCCCTTTCTCCATGACAGTATATCTGTGTCCAGAAGAGAGAGATAATACGTGTTTGTGTGTGTTTGTTATATATAATTTATCTTGCTCATAATTTATTTGTTAACATAGAGCTGTCATCAAGCAGGACATTACTCAACGGTATTGCTCAGGTTCTTGGTCCAATCCAACCGTGTGCTAGCAACGACCACCAGGCTCAGGTGCCAGCGCTGAGGGTAAAAGCGAAGGTGCGCCAAGTCTGGTGGGATGACAGGGCACGGCAGCAGCAGGGTCCCATCCGTGAGCGAGGGCACTGCAGGAGGTGAAACCATCTCGGAAAGCGGGGAAAGACTTCAGCACAAACTCTCAGAATAACAACTGTAGCCATAAAGACTAATTGAAAGTATCAATTAGGAGTATGCGTGAATTCAGCCACGAGCTCTGTACGCCGCAGTAGCGGGGCCTGTGTGAATGGACTGGGTCACTCCTAGAACCAAGGTCAGGACAAACACAGGAACAGAGGAAGATTCACATGATGGACACAGAAGCGATCCAGTAGCTGCAAAAGCCTTTAAAATGTGAATGTTAAAGGAGATCAGCTACTCTGCTTCCCAAAGGAGATGATGTGATCACTGTGTGTAGGTGCTAAGATACAGGGAAGAAGTCCAACTGCAAGGCTTTCCAATTACTGCAACACTCATAAGACCTAATAACAGGGTGATTAAACCAGGCAGAACAACACAGAGGTAAAAGACGATGTCTAGCAGCGAGGGCAATTAAGCAGCTTACGACGGGAGGCGGCAGACAGCACCGTGCCCTTGCGAGGAGCAGGGACCCGGCAGCCCCGCTGCGCCCACGGAGCTGTGCGTCCCAGCCATGGAACCGGGGACGATGCGTTCGCTTGAACCCCTCATTGGTATTTCCAGCCCTGAGTCAAGATCAAGTTTGCACTCCAGAGCGTTAATGAATTTTTCTTTTCAGGAGGAAGAGGAGGAGGTCGCGTTACCTATAGTTCCCAAAAGGCCTAAAGAGACATGAAGATTTAAAAACGAGAGAAGTCACCCATACACACGCAAGGCTTGTTCTGTGTTTGGCACATCCGGAAAGCTGACCACCGCAGAGGCAGCACCTCCTCTGTACCTGCAGAGGCAAGCAAGGCGCTGGGCACAGTTACTGAGCACCCCAAAAGTCAAACCCAGAGGTGCCAACCTCACCTGTGGAAAATGTCACCGCTCTAAAGGCACAAACAGGCATTGCAATCACTAATAGCTTATTTTCGCTGCAAACTACGCTTTTAACATCAGGATTATAAGCAAGCTTTTAATCAATCTGAAGTATAAGGAAGGTTAGAAGAAGCTAGCTTACGAAGTTACCTTGTCTTTAAAGACAACAAATAGCCTAAACATAGATAGTAGATATATCAGCAGTCCCAAACTTTAATCAAATGTAATACTAGAAGTTAACAAACATATTTTTAAAAGCCAAAAAAAACGTTTTCCCACTCAGATAGCAAATGCAGTAAGTTTGAAGATGTGCTGCATTTTTAATACATAACAGGTTGAATAACCACCCCATGTGCCAACAGGAACTCCACACCTCCATAAATTATTTTAATTTCTACTATAGTAGAGCTAGAAAGCAGAATCAGTAGGCTCTGCACACACTTACAAAAACCCACGACCTTTACAATCCAAGTGTTTGACATGAGAGAACAGATGGAGGAGGACAAGGTTACCATTGTAGCGACGACAAGAAAAATATGGAGCTTATTAATAAAAATAATGCTACAGACATTCTCACATCAGCTAAAATTTCTGGCATTAGCTAGGACTAAGTCTTTAAAACACTTCAAACAGCAGATGTTGTTTCTGCATTTTACACATGTTGAGGAACAATGGCAGCTAGCTAGCAAGAGTTTACAGCTAAGCTAACTAAACTGTAAAATACCCACTAGCTTTACTATTTCCTTCCAAGTACTCTTAAAAACGAACACTTACAATCTACATAAGTAGAATTAAATTTACTAATTTCCATGACATCACAAGGTATGATGTCATCAATAAGCTAGAAATCCAAACACTGTCAGCTAAAATTTAATTTAAATTAGAAAAAAATCACAGTTAACTGAAGACATTCTTTAGCAAAATCACTCCATTTGAGATTATTCTGTTGCCTGGGCAACATGACTGCAAATTGCAGAGTCCAGACCACGAAGTCTATTTTAAAGCAACAAGATACAAATCCTTGAAGAAAAGACATCTAGCAACCTGCTTGTATCGTACCCAAAAGCTGATACAAGGGGTGTGTTCAGATAACACCAAAGTGTGAGCCTGGACGGATTTCAGGAGGACCATCCCACGTGTCGTGAGGACGCCAGAGAGGCTGAGGAAGGTGGAGGTACAGAACGGGACAGGGCAGGACCGCGCGTCTCAACGCGAGCCAGCGCGGCGGCAGGGACAGCTTCAGCCCCACGACCGCCGGAGCCTTCGCGGTCTCCTGCCTTGAGCTTTTCACTGCACGGCTGGCTGCGACCACGCAGCAGGCATCACCAAGTCAGCAGATGGGATGGGCCCCACAACGCTGACACACAGTTTGGGGCATTCTCTGCCTTTGTGCCGGGTTCTGCAACCGGTTTAAGAACTGCCTTCGCTTTCTGACAAAGCACCAGAGACCGGCGGACCGCGAGCGGAGCCACACTGCCAAAAGCCTGCTAGGAGCGATCGCGGGCATTGGTGGTGAGCTCTGATCACCCGCGACGGGCCTCAGACGCCCGGAAACACAGGGAGGTTACAGCCGGCTTTAAACACGCGGCGCGAGGAGAGGAACATTGAACTATAGACCAGGCAACTTCATTTTATTGTCCAGAAAACAGCTGGGCAAAGCAAATAGTTTGTAAGCAGAGATGATGGACAACAGCAATTTGTAAAGGCAATCCAAACTTCAAGGACCCAAGTTACTTCTAGGAGAGCATAGCAGGCCAGGCTTTGTGAAGAGCAAAGAAACTGAAGACATCAGATTGCTGCCTTCCGCAAAAATTTTGACAGCCTTACGTGACATTCTCAGAAACAACAGAAATTAAATCTAGCTGAAACTCCTGCCAAGTGATGGAAAACTGATCAGAAAACTAATTCATGACTGACTGTCAGACTAAAAATGTATGCTAAATGGATTTCACAGGACCCTACCCCAGGTTCAGGAGTATTCAATTTTTTCATTAGCAGCCTGGATGATGGAGTGCAGAATATGCTTATTAAATTCCTAGATGAGACCAAGCTGGAAGGAGATGCAAAGTCATTAGAGGATTAGAACTGAAATGATTGTTGGAAGCTCAAGAAACAGGCGGGGGTGGGAAGATACAGTCAATAGAGACAAATGTAATGAGTTTATGTACGGGGATTACAGAAGACGGAGCCAGCCTCTTCTCCAAGGTGCACAAACTCCGAGAGCCAACAGGCACAAGGTGCAATGGGGGAAATTTTGTCCGGGCATAATGAAAAGGCCCTTCACCAGGAGAAGAGCCGAGTACGGGAACAAGCCCTGAGGTGGGAGCGCTCCAGGCGTGGGGACCACCCAGGAAAGGCCCTGAGCAGCCTCAGCAGCCGTGGGGCTGGCTCGTCAGAGCAGGGGGGCTGGAGGAGAGGCATCCCCGGGTCTCCCTGGTCCGGACAGCTCAGCCAGCCCGCGGCACCAGGCACAAACGCAGGCGAGGAGCCAGCAGGCAGCAGTCCTGCTGGGGAAGATCTGAGCACTGCAGGATCACAAGCTGAAAATGAGTCAACAAAGTCACGCTGTGGCATAAAAAGGAAAACATACCAGGATTTACAATTAGCAGCCTCACCTCTAGCACGTGTGATGTAGCCCCTCCGCTCTGTGCGGAACAGGTTGGGTTTCAGCTGGAGAAGGCTACTTTTAGGAACAGAGTTAAATAAAAGATATGGGGAGAATCCAGAGTAAATCAATAGTAATGATCGGATTATGCTTTCAAGGTCTCTGCAGGAAAACTTGCATGCTCTGGGATATTGAGCCCAGAGAACAGAACATCGGGTGGTGAAGGGGTGATTCAACTGTAAAAGCAGAAAGCAGGCAGCTGCAGCGAGGACAAAAATAATCTGTTCTCAATAACCATGGAAAAGTAACGGGCTTGAAATTCAGAACGAAAGATTCAGGTTAGATATCAGAAAACACTTTCTGAGAGCACGGACAGCTCCAAGCACAGGAGCAGACTTGGGGGGCTGCAGCCAGTGCCCAGCACAGGGGGGCTGGCGAGCAAGAACCAGGCATAAAACTTTCAGGGCTGATCCTGGAGGGAGGGCGGAAGAGCCCAGAAATAATCTCTTGGGTTTCTTCTCAGTTCGCCTTCTCGAGAGGGTGGGCTGGCTCTGAACATGGGGAGTGCAGGAAAAGTTGTCAGCCCTGATCTTCGGTGTGGTCTCCCATAGCATCCTTACTGCTAAACAGGACAGGGATGGTTTGGGCAGGTGGACCACGAGGTGGGTGGAAAGCTGGCCAGACCACCAGGCTCCAAGGGCGGTGATGGGCCACGCGGAGTCCAGCTGGCGGATGGTTATGAGCCCGTTCCTCAGGGGTGGACATGGGGCCGGTCCCTTTTGGTGCCTTCACTGACTGCCGGGGCGATGGCGGGAGCTCCCTGTCGCCGGCCTCGGGAGCGGCCGACGGGCGGGAGGACAGGGCTGCTCGCCTGCGGGAACTGCCCAGGCTGGAGAAATGGCCGACGGGGACTGGTGGGGCTCAGCCAGGGCCAGTGCCAGGTGCTGCCCCAGGGCTGCAGCAGCCCCATGCAGCAGGACAGGACGGGGCGACTGGCTTCCCCGAAAAGGCCCAGGGGATCCCGGGACCCCTCGGACCCGGCAGCGCCCTTGGGCCATGGAGGCCGAGCACCTCGCAGGTGGTGCTGGCCCGCGGGAAGAGAAGGGGGGACCTTATAGCTCTCTACAACTACCTGAGAGGAGGTTGTAGTGAGGTGGGTGCTGGTCTCTTCTCCCAAGTAATGAGCGATAGGATGAGAGGCAATGGCCTCAAGTTGTGTCAGGGGAGGTTTAGATTGGNTATTNGGAAAAATTTCTTTACTGAAAGAGTGGTCAGGCTGCCCAGGGAGGTGGCTGAGTCACCATCCCTGGAGGGGTTAAAAAAAAAACATGTGGATGTGGCACTTCGGGATATGGTTTAGTAGACANGGTGGTGTTGGGTTGACAATTGGANTTGATGATCTTAGAGGTCTTTTCCAACCTATGATTCTATGAGAGCTGCCGTGGGTGAGGGCAGGGGTTGCTGCCCTCTGCTCTGTGCTGGCGAGACCCATCGGGGTGCTGGGGCCAGGCTGGGCTCCCCAGCGCAGGATGGACGTTGTGGCGGTGTGACTGGTCCAGTGGGGCCTTGGGACGGTCAGGGATGGAGCACAGGAGGTTGGAGGAGAGGCTGAGCATGGGCTTTGCTCAGCCTGGAGAGGAGAAGACAAAGAGGAGACCCTACTGCAGCCGACTGATGGGGTGGGCAGAGGGGACGGAGCCAGGCTCTTCTTGGGGGTGCCAGGATGGGACGAGAGGCACAAGCTGTGGCCAGGGACATCCTCCCTCTGTGGCAGAAAAAGCCCTCACCGGAGGTAGGTCAGACTCCGACCAGGACCCTGAGAGGCCGTGGGGTCTGTGGTGTTGGAGACGCTCAGCCCTCGCCCGGCCACAGCCCTGAGCAGCCCATGCTGACAGGCACTGCTCCCTCCCGGGCTGGCACCGCACACTGGCATCCCCCCCCGATTCTGCAGCTTTATGATGCTATTAATTTTACATGTGAAGCTATCAGAGCTACCTCATCACCCACGTGCTGGGGAAGAAATCAAGCTGTGATACTGAGACACATGTCCTGCTCTGCAATGCGTTTGAGGGATGAATCGCACCCACGCACAGACCGGGACCTGGGCTCCCCACGCGAGATGGTGCTGCCCGGTGGCACCGTGGGCATCTCTGCCAGCCAGCACAAACCCTGCCCTGCAGCCGACCATCACCAACCCCAAGCACCACCTCGGCTCTGCAGGGAGGTGATCTCCCCACGTATACCCCCGATTCAGGCAATCGCTTCCTTACGTCAAGCTGAAACTTGTCTGAAGTGCTCGTAGCCAAGTCAAAGGCTGACCAAAACCTCTGACACTGGAGTTTCATGGGCATGGTCAGTCTTACCACTCACAGATGCTGGCACAAGTGACTGAGTGCACCACAACCACTTACACATCACTTACAGCATGATTACCTACCAAAAAAAAGAAATCCACACCAAAAAACCCACCCCCCACAAAAACCTGTTTAGAATAATTTAGCCTGGGAGGCTGGGGGAGGGGGAAAATCACAAGAATGCGGCAATCAAAAGGACAGACAACTTTGACAGAAAAGTAGCAACTCTGATTATTAAACTTCAGTGAAATTCGAAGAGGTTTGAAACAACTACTTGCATACTATTTTTATATTCTGCATATGATAATCCTGTGTATGTATAAACGGAAAGGTTCAACCATGACTATCATGAGGACAAAGAAATTTGCACAAAATTGACATTTACTGATCATTAAGAAACCTGTCTGCACTTCTCAAACCTACATCAGCCACGCCTGAGACGAGCTAACACAGCGATGCCATCGCTGTCAGCATACGAGTTCGATGGGAAGGAAATCACAATCTCCGTTTGGTTTCAGCTTGTTACCAGTCCCCTGCTCACGCACATAAGCAAACCTTGAGATCAATACGAACAAAGTGATGAGCGTTTCTTTTTCCTCAATAACACTGAATCATTATCTCTCGATAATCACAACTCCCAGTGCCGAGTTCACATTTTGATAGATCCTCATCACCATCTTTATTGGCTGTAAAAGCTACATTTATGACAAGCTCACATATTTATAATAATTTTACAGTGTATGCCTTGGGTAAGTAAACGGTCCAAAGCAGAGCGGAAATCAAATAGAGACAAACGGTGACACCATACAACCAAGCTGTGTTTTCCAGGTAATTTTTCTTACATGGCATGATTTTGGCACTACAAGCAGCACTCAGGCACCAACAGCACTGGGGCCTCAGATGGATCAGGCCTGCAGGCCACAGTCTGGACATCAGAAACGTTGCTGAGGACACAAGGGAAAAGCCACCTTTGACTTTGGCCAAGCAATGTGATTTGTGGAAAAATAAATGAGGCCTCTGTCCAGAAAAAGTACAGCAAAGGTGCAGCAAAGTACCTTCTGCTACTGCTGGGAAAGGAGGGTTGGCAGAACACATGCAGAAGGACAGATGACTTACCAGTGACTGTACACCCACGTCAACACAGATGTGCACTAGAAACACACCGATACCCCCTTCGTTTTCCCTTTGCACTACCACAGGAGCTCAAGTTCGTTGTCATCATCCCTCTCCTTCCAAGACTGAGCCCAAAAGGCACAGCATGCCTGCCGCCACTTCAGATCCTCTTCCACCTCAGAGGAAGAAGTCAGTGCC